>ULTW01043387.1_pt1 | contig 28007 bp, 24 predicted proteins | sample 1957961 | NCBI WGS metagenome assembly ULTW01 (sample SAMEA4835744, study PRJEB28245) | human gut metagenome | biome: gut microbiome; material: fecal sample | place: Denmark | collected 2008 | reverse complement strand
TCCACATACTTTTGAGATAGATTTCACCCCGCCAATGATGACTGCGGCTCCTAAGACGCAGACGATGCTACCTGTGAGGTAGGGGGAGATGCCATACTGGTTTTCTACGAGTGTAGAGATGGCGTTTGCCTGTACGGTGCTACCGATGCCAAATGAGGCGATGGCTGCAAAGATGGCGAAGAGGACGGCGAGCCATTTCCAACCCAATCCCTTCTCTAAGGCATACATCGGCCCGCCAAGCATGCGGCCGCGCTTGGTCTTTACGCGATATTTTACTGCCAATAAGCCTTCTGCATACTTGGTAGATATACCAAACACACCCGTAAGCCAGCACCATAGCACAGCGCCAGGACCGCCTAAGGCGATGGCTGTTGCCACACCGATGATGTTGCCCGTTCCTATTGTTGCAGCAAGGGCTGTGGCGAGTGCACCAAACTGAGAGACGTCGCCAGTGGCATTCTTATCTCTCTTGATGGATAATTTGATGGCTTTGAAAATCTTGCGTTGCGGAAAACGCAGGCGGATAGTGAGGAAGATGTGAGTGCCCAAGAGTAGAATTATCATGGGCCAACCCCACAAGAAGGAGCTTAGCGCTACAAAGATGTCGTTTAGTATATTCATAATCTCTCTTATTTTTTTCCTGTTTTGTTATTTGTCTTTCTCTTTTATTATCCCATGTTCTATTTTGATCTTTATGTTGCTATACCCCATAGACTGGAACATAGCCTCAAATTGACCTTTGGCATTTTCTTCTGCCTTGGAGATGTTGGCTTTTGTGAGGCAACGCTTCTTCATAGCTTCATAGGCTCTGTTGTACATATCCTGTCGATCTTTACCCGTCCATTTGCCTTCTTCGAAGAACGAATGTGTTCTTGTTTCATCAATGAAGTTGCGATCGAGCAACCTAATGGGGGGTAGGGTGCAGATGATGGTGTCTCCATCGGCCCTCAGCCATTCGTTGCCCACCTCGCGCATATTGATGCCCAGTCGGAGGGTGCCATAATAAATTCTTACCAGTTCGTCGTCGCTGATGAGCCCTTTGCGCACGGTGTCTATCAGTTCTTCATCACTGATGGATAGAAATTCCCACTGGCCGATGGCTTCTATGCTCTTGATCTGTGTAGGCGAGAGCAGGGTCTTTCCTTCTTGTTCCATCGAGATGGAGTTGTCTTTATTGAGCCAGTATAAGCCTCCACCGATGATAATGACGAGCAGGAGTATGACGATGATTTCAAATTTTCTCATATCTGTAAAACCTTACTTGTTCTCTACCGATGTGCCGTCGATGAGGCTTGAAAGATCGGAAGAGGTAAACTTCTTTCTGAAACTAATCTTGATATTCTCGGCTTTGAATCCTAAGTGGACGAGCATGGGCACCAGGGTGTGTGCGGCACTCTGGCGAGCTGTCTCAAGGATGTCCATGCGCGGAATGTCATTGATGATGCCCTTGCGTCCCTCTTGTTCGTAGCTGCTGAGCTCTTCATCGCTGAAGTTGCTGCGTGTCAGCGACACGAATTTCTTGGTTCCCTCATGGTCTATCTTGCTACTGGTGAGTACCACCTTAGGGTCGGGGAGGATGATTTCTATCTTCTTGCCTTGCCGTCTTACGTTCTTCTCGCTGAAATCTTTAAAGTCGATATATGCTTTGAGTGTCGCATCTATAGGGATGGCAACCTTACGGTTTCCGCCAGGCAGAGAAATATTGAACTCGTTTTTGAGGATAGAACCCTTTAGCCGAAGCTGGTCGTCGTGGGTGATGATTCTGTGAACCTGGGCCTCGGCGGTATATAGTCGGCTGCATTTTTGTATCTGCAGCACCATCATGGGGATGGTGTCGAGAGCGTTTTCTTTCTCTTTGGCTTGTTTGCCAGTGCATGCAGAGAGTATGATTCCTATTGTCAGAATGATAAGTAAAATAGTCTTTCTCATACTAATTGTTTTGTTTTTGCTGCAAAGGTACGACAAATTGTGTAATTTGCCAAATACTATTAGTCAAATTTATATTTTTCTTCTTTGTTTTGTGATAATTCGTAGTTTGCTGGTAAGTCTGTTGCTTCCTGGTGTGGTTTTTCTTCTTTTGCTTATGATAATCATTTATATAGTCATTTGCTATATATATAAATAAGGTGGGTCTTTAGCGATGGTAGAAGTCAATCAAGAAAGGGCATATTGGGATAAATGATTATGTTTTCAAACAGGGAACTATGGATTCATAATCTTGGTAACGACCCCTATAGAAACCACACTAAAATCGTTAAACCACACATTAAAAGTTCCGTTCAAAGCTTTTGAACATGTATTCAAAGGCTTTGAACGGATATTCAGAACCTTTGAACGTATATTCAAAGCCTTTGAATAGAGATTATGACAATATGGGTGCTGAGTAGTTTATAGTCTTGCTCGGTTTGTTAAAGGCGGTTAAAATGATGTTTTCTCTTTCTTCTAATTAAACCTTTTGTGCTTTTTGGGGTCTTATAAACGATTAGAATTCATAAACTGAACTTTTATTATATCGTGTGAGAAAAGTTCAATAGGATTTATTAGTTAGTATTTAGGTAGTAAAGCACTCTCTTTGTGAAAAGAGGGTGCTTTTTCTTTGCATGATTGCATTTTTTTTCTTAACTTTGCATTACTTTATTCATCAGGTAAGTTGCATCTCGGTATTGCCAGTCAAGTAAACTTGATGTTCTACATTCGATTTGCACAAACATAAAAACAAGACTACAATGAAGAAAACGATTTCCGTGTTTATGATAGCTGCCTTCGTGGCAACGTGTTTGTCTTCTTGCAATGAGAAGAAAAAGAGTCAAGTGATTATTGCTCCGAAACCTTCTGCTCCGAAGCCCAAAAAGACTCAGGAATTAAGTAGCTATGAACAGACGCGCGACATAGAATGGCTTGGTAAGTCTTACCAAGTGGTGATGAAACGTGTTGCAGACCATGAACTACCTGTGGTAGAGTGCGAGGACCATTCTAAGTATTATGATAATAAAATTACGATCAAAGTGCTGCGAGAGGATAGTACAGAGTTCTTTAATCGTGCCTTTCTGAAAAGTGATTTCACTGCATACTTGGATGAGCATACAAAGAAAACGGGAACTTTGTTGGGCATTGTGTTTGTGGGAGTAAAGAATGATGTACTCTGTTTTGCTGGTAGTGTCGGGTCGCCAGATGTGACAAGCGATGAGTATGTGCCCCTTGTCATCAAAATCAATCGAATGGGAGCGGTCAGCATAGCCAAAGATACACAACTCGATACTGCTGGGGAAGAATAAGATAATATAAGAATATAATAACAATAAAGAAACCGAGTTCGGCATTGCCGGACTCGGTTTCTTTATTGTTATATTTTAATCTGTTTTACTTCAAGAGCTTTTTGAAGTCTTTGTCAAAGCATTGTGGATGACGACCGATAAAGAGGACATTGAGCAAGCAGTTGGCTGCCAATTCCTCGTCGTTGAGGTCTACTCCTTTTCCTTTTTTAACTTCTTTGCCTAAGCAAGCATCCCATGTGGTGTTGAAACAACTATCATCGGCTCCCACAATCATACTATTGCTCGAGTTGGGGTCTTCCATGAGCTCATAGCGGATGGCTTTCTTGCTCATCACGGGCTGTATGCTACAGAGCATATCGAAAGCTTTCTGGAAGACATCTCGGTGGAGATTAGCATTGGGAAACATCGTGCTGACAGTGGGGAAGAGTTCCTCAAAGTCAAACGACTGCAAGAGTTGGTATAGTTTCATTCCTTATTTTACTTGTGTCTGTTAGGATGTTTTTTTAGAACTTAGCCATTTTGATGGCATCAATAGCACACTCATCGCCTTTGTTGCCAAGTTTTCCACCACTACGGTCTTTGGCTTGCTGCAGGTCGTTGGTGGTGAGGAGACCATAGATGACAGGAATCTCCTGTGAGGCGTTGAGACGAGCAATGCCGTAGGTAACGCCCTGGCAGATGTAGTCGAAATGAGGAGTCTCACCCCTGATGACACTACCTAAGACGATGACAGCGTCGTAGCCTTGGTTGAGTACCATCTGGCGGGCGCCATATATGAGCTCGAAACTTCCAGGAACGGTTTTCACGTGGATGTTCTCGGGCAAGGTGCCATGCTTGGTGAGCGTATCAACGGCTCCCTTGAGCAATGCGCCTGTTATCTCAGGATTCCACTCTGCTACCACGATGCCAAAGCACATATTGCTGGCATCGGGTACCTTTGTGAAGTCGTAATCAGACAAATTATGAAGTGCTGTAGCCATAATTAGTTAGAGGCTCTTTCGATATACTTGTCAATCTCTGCACTCTGTACGAGCATAGAGTTTACATATTTTTTCTTAATGTCCTGATAGAGCTTTAGTGCCTCTTCTTTCTTGCCTTGGCTCTCTAAGATTTCGCCAGCCTTGATGAGGAAAGTAGGAGAGAGGCTGCTGTTAGCGTCGTCATCAGACTTGCTGTCTGCCATGTCGGCAGCTTTCTTGAAAGCATCTACAGCTTTGTCGAGCTGGTTGAGGTGAGCATAAGCATCACCAAGTGCTGCATGAGCTGCAGGGCTAATCATTTGGTCGCCCTTAGAAGAGAATGCGTCGAGGCTCTTCTGTGCTTCTGCCCACTTGCCGAGGTTAGCATAGCTAAGACCAGCATAGAGGTTAGCGAGGTTGCCTGCCTTGGTGCCGCTATATTCGTCTGCTAACTTAGCAAAGCCTACGAAACCAGCTCCGTCACCATTGACAGCCTGCTCAAACATCTCGTTGTTGAAGTAGGTCTGACCCTTGCTGAGAGCAGTGCTTGCCTTCTCTTCGCGTGGTCCGGAAATCTGTGAAATGTAGAGGAATACACCTGCAATGACAAGGATGATAACTGCCACTGCGGTAAGGATGGCCTTCTTATACTTCAAGAAGAAAGCCTCGCGGTTGTTGATGTTCTCGGTTGCTTCGAGAACCTGTTCTGTTTTGTTTGCCATTTTTATTTTTGTTTTTATTATTTTTTTTCGTAATAATAGTCTATGTACTCCCCTTGTAGAGAGGCTACACTTTAGGATGCAAAAATACGTAATTTTATCCACATATTGAAATTTATAGGCTACTTTTTTCGTTTTTTGGTCTTTTTCTGCTAACTTTGCAGTTCAATAGTGCCGTAATACGTATGATTTTAAAGAATATCTCGATAATAAATTATAAGAACATCAAGGCTGCCAATTTGGAATTGTCGCCCAAGATTAATTGTCTCATCGGTCACAATGGTGTGGGAAAGACAAATTTCTTGGATGCTATCTATTATCTTTCTTTTTGTCGCAGCGCTTATAATCCCATTGACTCGCAGGTGATAGCTCATGATGAGAATTTCTTCATGTTGGAAGGCAACTATCTGGATGAGCAGGGCAATGTCGAGAATATTTTCTGTGGCATGAAGCGTGGCACGAAGAAGCATTTCAAGCGTAATAAGAAAGAGTATAAGCGACTTTCGCAACATATAGGTTTGATTCCTCTCATCTTTGTGTCGCCCTCAGATACCTTAATTATTGAAGGCGGAAGCGAAGAGCGCCGTCGTCTCATGGATGTGGTGATTTCACAATATGATGCTTCGTACATGGAGGCGTTGACCAACTATAACAAGGCTTTGCAGCAACGTAATGCTTTGTTGAAGATGGAGGAGGAACCTGATGTCACCTTGATGGAGATTTGGGAGCAGGAGATGGCTCGATATGGAGAGCTGTTGTTTCAGAAGCGTGAAGCTTTTGTCAAGGAACTGGTGCCTGTGTTTCAGCAAATCTATAGTCGTATCTCGGGCGACCGTGAGCAGGTGAGTTTGCGTTATGTGTCGCATTGTCAGCGTGGACCACTCCTGGAGGTGATTCAGCGTGACCGTTTCAAAGATCGTGCTGTGGGCTATTCGCTGCATGGTGTGCATCGTGATGACTTAGAGATGCTCATCGGTGACTATATGATGAAGCGCGAGGGGAGCCAGGGTCAGAACAAGACGTTTGTCTTGGCACTAAAGTTGGCGCAGTTTGACTTCTTGCGTCGCACGGCTTCTTGCACTACGCCCTTGTTGCTTCTCGACGATATCTTTGATAAGTTGGATGCTCAGCGTGTGGAGGCTATCGTAGAGCTGGTATCGGGTGATAACTTTGGTCAGATTTTTATTACTGATACCAATCGTGATCATCTTGACCATATTCTGCAACAGCGTGATGGGGATTATTGTATCTTTCATGTAGAAGGAGGAGAAATAGCACTCGCACACGAAGAATAAACCCTAACAGATATTGATGATTATGTTCAGAAGAAAAGTACGTTCGATATCAGATTTGCTGCCTGAGATTCTGCGTCGAGAGGGACTGGAAGGACCTCTGCAGCAAAAACGCTTGTTGGCAGCCTGGGAACAGGTGGTGGGTGAGCCTGTGGCTAAATATTCAGGGGAAAGGTTTATTAAGAATCAGACTCTCTTTGTCAAGATTCTTAGTCCCGCTCTGCGTGCTGACTTAGCCTTGAGCCGTAGCATCTTGGTAAAACGACTCAATGAGGCGGCTGGGGCTTTTGTTATTGCAGATATCAAGTTTTATTAACTCTGATATCAAGTTTTATGAAGCCAATTACAAAGCTTTATAAAACAGTTTTCAAGCTTTATAAAACAGTTTCTCTAATTCCCCTATTGCTCTTATTTCTCTGAGGGGGAATTACACGATGATATCCATTTTAATATCGGTGGACTCTGTTGGTACGAGGTCTGATTTTTGAAAGTCGAAACAGATGCCTATCTTGTAGAGATGCGGCATTTTCCTAAGTAGCCGGTCGTAGTAACCCTTACCTCTTCCCAGTCGGTTGCCAGCCTTGTCGAAACTCATGCCAGGTATAACGGCAACTTCTATTTTCTTATAATCTTCTTCAGTCAACAGATTGCCAATGGGTTCAAGGATGTGAAAAGCACCCTCCTGTAGGTCGTGGATGCCTGTATATTCCCTGATAAGCATATTCTCTGCGTCAACAACGACGGGGAGGAATACCTTTTTGCCCTGTCTCACTAATTCGTCGATATATTGATGCGTGTTCACCTCGTCGGGCAGGGAGTAATAGAGTAGCACATGATGGGCTTTCTCGAGTCGGCGATTCTGTTGCAGACGTTCTAAAATAGGAAGCGACAGTTTTCCGAGTTGTTGCTCAGAAAACTGTCGCTTTTTATCTCTAATGAGGATTCTCAGTTCTTTTTTGTTCATGTCTTTTTGCTTATGCCTGATGGGGGAACTGGCTGTGCAACGAACGGTAGTTGTAGGGCACATTAGCCATAGCTACCTTCTGCTTCTTCTTGTTGATAGGTTTGGTGGGAACGGGCTTCTTGGGGAAAGCCTCGTTCTTTTGAAATACCTCCAACGTCTTCTCGATGACAGGATCGTCTTGGTTGACATACTGGTTCCAAGCTTGGTCGTTGAGAATGTTGTAGATGACGCGGCTGTTGATGTAGCGCTGCAACAACTTGTGCGACTTGCGTATGAGCAGATTGCGGCGTTGTAGGCCATGCTTGTCGGCATAGGTCGCAAACTTCTCCACCATATCCTGCTTATCCAGATAGTCTGCCATCTCCATCATCTCTTTAAAGTTATTGAGCTTAGGACGGTTGTCATCGGTATAGGTGAAAGCAAACTGCAGGATAAGACCGCTCATGCTCGCTTGTTTGAAGTAAGATGTCATTCCGAGAGTGTCTTCAGGAACGAAGATGTCGGGTGTGATGCCACCTCCGCCATATACGATGCGCCCCAAACTTGTATGGTAGGCAGGACCCGTGTGTTTGATACTGTCTTGCGAGAAGAACTCTCCATGCTCGTAGCGGTTGATGAGATCTTGTTCATAGCCTTTATCGTCCCCCAGGGTGTAGGGCTTCTGTATGCAGCGTCCAGAAGGTGTGTAGTAGCGTGCAATGGTGAGACGTATCATGCTGTGGTCGGGGAATTCAATCTGTTGCTGCACGAGACCCTTACCGAAGGAGCGTCGACCGATGATGGTAGCACGGTCGTTGTCCTGCATAGCTCCTGCAAAGATTTCTGCAGCCGAGGCAGAGCCTTCGTTGATAAGTACCACGAGTGGAATGTTCTGATATGAGCCTTTGCCGTCACTTCGGAAGTCTTGACGTGGTGACTTGCGTCCCTGTGTATAGACGATGAGTTTCTTGTCTTGCAAGAATTCGTTGGCCATATTGATAGCTGCTGTGAGGTAGCCACCGCTGTTGTCGCGTAAGTCTATGCAGAGGTTCTTAAAGTGTTCTTGTGAGAGTTTAGCCAGGGCAATGAGCATCTCAGGATAGGTGTTCTCACCGAAGTTCTTGATACGTATATATCCCGTCTCGTCGTTGAGCATATAGGTAGCGGTAATACTCTTGGTTGGTATCTCGCCACGAGTCACCGTGAAGGTTTGTACCTTCTTACTACCATAGCGCACTACGCCAATCTTCACTTTGGTGTCTTTCTGTCCTTTGAGGCGGCGCATAGCTTCTTGGTTAGTAACGATTTTTCCAACGAAAGGCTTGTCGTCCACAGCCACAATCTTGTCGCCAGCCAACAGACCTGCTTTCTCTGCAGGTCCATTCTGTATTACATTTTGTACGTGTATGGTGTCTTCGCGGATGACAAATTCGATACCTACGCCACAGAAAGACCCTTTCAGGTCATCGGTGGCAGAAGCCACGTCCTTAGCACTGATGTATACGGAGTGAGGGTCAAGTTCAGAGAGTATCTGTGGGATAGCCTTGTCGACGAGTGAGTCGATGTTGACAGCATCCACGTATTGGTCGTCGATGATGTGTAGCAGGTTGTTAAGCCTGTTGCTTCCGCTGTTGATGATGTTGAGCCTGTTGCCCGAGAAATGATTTGAGAAGAACGAGCCGATCATGATACCTATCACCACGCAAACAGCCATGATGATGGGCATGAAACGGTTGGTCTTTTTCTTGTTGATATTCATATTTTTTTGGAGTGTTGAATGTTAAATGTTGTGTGACGAGTCTTGCTGCTCATCAGGGTTGAGATATTCCACCTTGATGCCTGCTCGTTCCATCAGTTGGATACCATCGTTGAGACGATATTTTTCTGCGTATACAACGCGCTTGATACCAGACTGGATGATGAGTTTAGCACATTCGATACATGGCGAGGCGGTGACGTAGAGAGTACTTCCGTCGCTATTGTTGCTGCTGCGAGCCAACTTGGTGATGGCATTGGCTTCGGCGTGAAGTACATAAGGCTTGGTGACGCCGTCTTCCTCGCATACGTTTTCAAATCCGCTGGGCGTACCATTGTAGCCGTCGCTGATAATCATCTTGTCCTTAACTACGAGTGCTCCCACCTGTCGGCGCTTGCAGTAGCTGTTTTCTGCCCATATACGTGCCATACGCAGATAGCGCAGGTCGAGTTTCTCTTGTTTGGAAAGTTGATTCTCCATGTTCCTTTTTTTTGTTGTTATGATGCTGTGTGGGGTTTGATCTCATTGCGTTGCAGTAGTGCCTCGATGGTAGGTTCCTGTCCGCGGAAACGCTTGTAGAGTGTCATAGGGTGCTCTGTGCCACCTTTAGAGAGTATATTGTCTCGGAAATTCTGTGCTGTATGCTGGTCGAAGATACCATTCTTCTTAAACATACTGAAGGCATCTGCATCGAGAACTTCTGCCCACTTATAACTATAGTATCCTGCAGCGTAGCCTCCTGCCATGATATGCGAGAACTGTACGGTCATACAGGTGTCGGGCAGTTGGGGTGTCACCATAGCTTTTTCCCAAGCTTTTTTCTCGAAGGGGATGATGTCCTCGTTGAAGGGGGCTTTCTTGGTGTAGTAAGCCATGTCGAGCAGTCCGAAGCTTACCTGTCGCAAACATCCGTATGCAGCCATGAAGTTGCGGCTCTTTACGATGCGCTCTATCAGTTCGTCGGGTAGAGGCTCACCAGTTTGGTAGTGGAAAGCAAAGGTGCGAAGGAAGTCTTTCTCGACAGCGTAGTTCTCCATAAACTGGGATGGCAGCTCAACAAAATCCCACCACACGTTGGTGCCCGAAAGACTCTCAAAACGAGTATTAGCAAACATACCATGCAGGCTATGTCCAAACTCATGCAAGAATGTCTCCACCTCGCCAAGTGTAAGCAAGGCAGGCTTTTCGGCAGTAGGCTTGGTGAAGTTCATTACCACGCTCACGTGTGGACGTATGTTACGACCTTGATGGTCTATCCATTGTCCCTGGAATTCAGTCATCCATGCTCCGCCTTGTTTGCCCTTACGAGGGAAGAAGTCTGCATAGAATACAGCCAAGAAACTACCATCTTTGTCGAATACCTCGTATGCTTTTACATCGGGGTGGTAAACGGGTATTTCAGTATTCTCTTCGAAACGTATGCCGTATAGTTTGCCTGCAAGACCGAATACGCCTTCGATGACCTTGTCGAGTTGCAAGTAGGGACGCAACATTTCTGCATCGAGGTTGTATTTTTCCATCTGCAACTTGTGTGAATAGAATCCGAAATCCCATGGCATCATCTCGAAGTCCTCGCCTTCCATGCGCTTTGCCAAGGCTGTTATCTCGGCTACCTCTTTCTCAGCAGTGGGTTTGTAGGCCTCTATGAGGTCGTTTAGCAATTTGTATACGTTGGAAGTGCTGCTTGCCATGCGATGCTTGAGCACATAGTCAGCGTAGGTTTCAAATCCCAAAAGTTGGGCGAGCTCACGTCGCAGATTGATGAGTCGCTTGCAGATGTCAAGGTTGTTAGCATCGTTATCGTGTATACACTCGGTGTTGCGTGCCATGTACATCTGTTTGCGCAGTGAACGCTGTGTCGAGTAGGTCATAAAAGGCGAGTAACTGGGATAGTCGAGGGTGAAAATCCATCCCTCTTTGTCCTGTTCCTGAGCGTTCTGTTTGGCAGCTTCGATGGCTGTCTCTGGTAGCCCGTCGAGCTGTGCCTCGTTGGTGATATGCAGTTGGAATGCTTTGTTTTCTTTGAGTAGGTTTTGTGAGAACTGGAGGGTGAGCATACTTGCTTCCTCGGTGAGTTTGCGGAGGTGTTCCTTGCCCTCATCGTCGAGCAGTGCACCGCTACGCACAAAACCATCATAGCTGGTTTCGAGCAACATCTGTTCCTCGGCATTGAGTTCACGGTTGGGGTGGTCGTGTACAAACTTGATGCGCTCAAAGAGCTTTTTGTTGAGCGTGATGTCATTAGCATGCTTTGTTAAGATGGGGCTCATCTTCTGTGCCAAGGCTTCCATCTCATCGCTGGTTTCTGCGCTCATCATGCAAGAGAAAACGTAAGAAACGCGGCTGAGCAAGTCGTAGTAGTGTTCTCCTTTTTCTGTGTCTACACGCGCCAAGGTATTCTCGAAGGTAGGCTCGGCGGGGTCGTTTACAATCTTGTCTGTGGCCTCGTCGTCACGGCGTATTCCTTCCATAAAGGCTTCTTCGTAGTCTTCCAACTTGATACGGTCGAAGGGTACGGTGTCGTGTGGGGTGTTGTAAGGTAAGAAAAAGGGGTTGATACGATTCTCTGTTTTATTTTCTTGCAGCATACTAACTTATTGTTTATATTTTTAGTGCAAAGTTAGTAAAAAAGAGCGTGATTGTCTTCTTGTTACATACAATTTAACATACTTTTATTTCATTGTTTGCAGTTGGTGAGTTTTTCGAGTGCAGGTATGTAGATTCGTTCTCTGAAAAGTTGTATAAGTCCTTGGTTTTGTAAATGATTGAGTGCCTTCGAAACATCGAGCCTGCTGTCGTTTACTTCTTCTGCGATGCGAGTCATCTTGATGTGGATGGTTTTCTCTCCATAATGGCTAACACAGTTTGACTCTATGAAGCGTACGATACGTTCTTCCAAAGTCTTGGGTGGACTTTGGCGTGTACGGATGTTGTGCTTTTGACTTTGTGTAGATACCAGGTTGAGTAGGTTGATACGGAAGATATCGAAGTGAGTAGCCAACTTCATCACGTCTTGTTTGCCCAAGCATAGCAGGCTGCAGTCTTGTTGAGCAATGTAGGTGTGGGTGAAGTGTGGGCGCAGACCAAAGATACGTTCTGACTGGAAGGTCTCAGGAGCATGAATTTCTTCTTCAATACAGTAGCTGCGGTCTGTAGAATAGGTTTTGACCATGATATCTCCGTCGAGCAAAAAGTATAGATGTGTGCAAGGTTCACCTTCTGTCACGATGGTCTCTCCCTGGGCTATTTTTCTGAAGTCAAAGCGAGTCTGCCCTGCAGCTTGCTGCAAGTCTTTGCGGCTCATTCCTAAAAAGAGGGGCAGGGCCAGCAAGTTATTATATATGCGGTTTTCGGGCACTCTTTGTTTGATTTATAGAAAAGTAGTAGCGAAGTAATAGGAGGAGGGGGGAAGGAAAGTTATCCCTCCTCATGAAGCATTTGTCATAACTTCTTTGCGGTTTCCTCTATTCTTGTATTTTGGATTTGAGCGATGGTGAGTACCATGTTTGGTTTTTGCCATCCTTATCAGCGTAGATGAGGTAAGCCATCAGCTCAGGGTGTTGTTGAAGAATCTTTTGAGCACCCTCTAATCCTAATACCATGAATGAGGTGGCATAGGCATCTGCTGTGGCGCAGTCTTTTGCCAGCACCGTGGCAGAAAGCAAAGTGTGCTGCACGGGATAGCCCGTCTTGGGGTCGATAGTATGAGCGTACTTTTTGCCATTCTTATAGTAGAAGTTGCGATAGTTGCCACTGGTAGCCATGGCTATATCTGTGACATTGAGTATCGTCTGCAGTTCCTGGCTGGTGTTGAGCGAGTCATCGGTAGGCTTGTTCACGCCGATACGCCAAGGTTCTTGCTTCTGGTTGAAACCTCTTGTGACGATCTCGCCGCCAATCTCTATCATATAGTCGTTGATGCCATTCTTGCGCAGCAGTCTTGCCACCACATCACATCCGTAGCCTTTAGCTATGGCAGAGCAGTCGAGCATGATGCGTGGGTCTTGCTTTTGGACATAATTCTTGGGTGTGAGCTTCACTTTCTGATAGCCTACGATGTATTTCAGGCTATCTATGACCTGACGAGTAGGTTCTACACCTTTCTTAAAACCGAATCCCCATTCGTTGACCAGTGGGGCTACGGTGATGTCAAAGGCTCCGTGAGTCTCGTTGGATATATTCTCTGCCAGGAGGAAAACCTCTTTGAACATAGGGTCGATCACAGGATTTTCGTTGCGGTTTACCTTTGAGATAACCGACGTTTTGTTGAAGGGAGAGAGCGACTGGTCCACCTTCTTTAGCTCAGCCTCAATCTCTTTCTTTAGATTGGTGTCGCTATGATAAGTGATATGATAGATGGTTCCGAAGATGAAACCCTCATCGTGCTGATAGTTTATGTTTTTTTGCTGCTTGATGATGATGACCGTGCCGATGACGAGGAACAGCAGAAAAGGTATTTGCCAAATGAGTCTTTTTTTGTTCATGATAATGGGAATAGGGGTGATGGTTGATGAAATAGGGGTGAGAGTGATGCGGCTTTCTTGCCGATGGTGGCTTACAGCTCGAAGCTTACGTTGAAGGTTCCTCCAAAGCGTGAGCCTCCCTGCTTACCAAATCCAGGCACATACCAGGTGTTGCCATAGTCGCCGTCGTCATGGAAGAGTCTGCGCTTGTATCTCAGGCTCCACCCCATTCTTACAGGTCCCCATATCTTGGCGTCTACACCCAGTACAAATTCAGCCCAATGGTAGTTACACTTCACGCCATTGACCTCATAGGGAGTTGTTCCACCCCATACAGGGTCTTTGATGTCTGGACCTTTCAAGTCGTATTTGAAATAGGTAAGAGCATATCTCACACCACCATACAGACGATAGATGTCGTGCTTGTTGCGCAACAGGTTGAAGTCGCAACCTATTCGTCCGTAGGGTGCCGTTGTCTTGTAGTTGATCTGTGTACTTTCGTCAGTGCCATCGGCTTTTCCGATACCCAATTCTACTACGGGGAAATACTTGTCCTTGAGATTGACACGTAGAGCCGCCTCATACTGCCCATAGTCGCTTACCATGAGTTGTATGGGACCCACCAAATCTGCACTTACCGCCACGTTTCTCAACAGCGGAATTGTGTCCTTGTTGGTGGCAGCAATCTTCTTGCCAGATGTGCCCTGGGCATGTGCTCTGGGAGCAGGCGTCAGTAGCATCAAGGCACTAATCGCGATGACCAAAGTATATATAGAAGTGTGGCTTCGTTTCATCATAAGTTACTTCTTTATTGTTGATGACAATGGAGTCTATGCGGTAGTGCGTAGTCTTCACGTCAGTAATGGTATGAAAAAAGGTTGGCTTGCAGTCCACCGATTCAAAGTGTGGCGTGTTGGTCTTCTTCACTGTTACGGTGTCTACATACAAGCGGTTTTCTATGTCACGTATTTCGAAGAAGAGGCTATCTTCCAGTAGCGAGTAGCTTATGGGCAGTATAAAACTGTCCACGTTGACGTCCTTGTTGATAAGTACGCTGTCAGTACCCTCGATTCTGTTGGTCGAGATGGTGAGCGTATCTGTCATTGTGGTGATGTCTCCCGCCAATCGATACTTGGTATACACCGTATTGTTGAGCGGGCAGTCGAGCGTGCTGCATGCAGCCATGAGCCCAAGGCCCATCATGAGTATGGGGATTATTTTCCGCATCTTATCTCTTTTTCTATTTGATAGTCATTACGATTAGGGTTCTGTCGGCTCAGTAGGTCGCCTAAGAATCCTGCCAAGAACAGTTGGCTTCCCAAGAGCATAGCTGTCAGGGCAATGAAGAAGTAGGGGGAGTCGGTAATGAGGTGTCCGTATACTCCATGATAGAGGTCGATACTCTTGTCGATGCCGAGGCATACCAATGACAGGAATCCTATAAAGAACACCACGCTACCTAAGAATCCGAAGACGTGCATCGGCTTCTTGCCAAAGTTGCTCAAGAACCAGAGGGTCATCAGGTCCAGATAGCCGTTGACAAAACGGTTCCAGCCCATAAACTTAGACTTTCCAAATTTGCGTGCCTGATGGTGTACAGGCTTTTCGCCTATCTTGTCGAAACCCGCATTTTTTGCCAGGTAGGGGATGTAGCGGTGCATCTCACCATATACCTCTATGTTCTTTACCACGTCTCGGCGGTAAGCCTTTAGTCCGCAGTTGAAGTCGTGCAGGTTGTGTATGCCACTAACCTTGCGTGCTGTGGCATTAAAGAGTTTGGTGGGGATGGTCTTGGAGAGTGGGTCGCCTTCTTTGCGATTCTGCTTGTAGCCCGATACGAGGTCGTAGCCCTCTTGGGTTATCATGTGGTAAAGACCAGGTATTTCATCGGGAGAGTCTTGTAGGTCAGCATCCATGGTGATGACCACATCGCCTTGTGCTTCCTTGAATCCGCAGTAGAGAGCTGGGCTCTTACCATAGTTACGGCGAAACTTGATGCCTTTTACCTGTGCAGACTCTTCAGCCAACTGTTCTATGACCTGCCAAGAATGGTCGGTTGAGCCATCGTTGACAAAGATAATCTCATAACTGAAGTTGTTGGCTTCCATGACACGCTTTATCCAGGCATAGAGCTCTGGTAGCGATTCTTCCTCGTTGTATAGGGGTACGATAACGGATATATCCATGTTGTAGGTGTGTTTATTGTTGGTTTTTGATGTTTCGGGGAGCAATGTGGCGTGCCATGACGGCAGCGATGATAGGACTGAGAACGGCGCCTACTAAGAGGTCGGTAATCATAAACATTGATGCCCAAGCTAAGGGTGTCATACCGAGTAAGGTGTCGATGGTGGTCTTTGCCTCTTGTGCTGAGAGGTGGTAGGTCTCTTGCATGATGGTTTGGTAGTTGGTTTGCAGCAAAGCCATGAAAGGTCCCATGTCCATGAACGAGAACCATAAGTACTGTACCACGGTGAGTAGCAGTGTGGCATTAAAGAATGTCTGCATACAGTAGAAGGTGCCACGGCGGAAGGAGATACTACCTTCGAGGGCGTAGTCGCGGAAACTCTTTAAGCGTTTTGCTACGATGAAAGGTGTACTAAGCAATAGTATGTTGCCTATCAGCCCTAACAGGGATGTTTCGGGTTTTACGGCCAGCATGGTGAGTATGAAACTTGCGATCCATGCGAGTCCTAAAATGGCACCATCTTGACGGGCGAAAGCTCTTGTCTGAACTAAATTCTGTACGTTGATCATTATTTTATATATTGAACTTTAACTTTCCGCTTTGCGAAAGTTGAGTTATTGATGTATTATCGTGCAAAGGTAAGCAATTTTTAGCATATAGTATTCAATGCTGCAATAATTTTATATATTTTTGGAGAAACTGACCTGTAGAAAACCAAAAAAAGAGAACTCCAAATGAATGAAGTTCTCTTTTCTTTGAGCCTCTTGTCGGATTCGAACCAACGACCCCGAGATTACAAATCACGTGCTCTGGCCAACTGAGCTAAAGAGGCGGGTGGACAAGCGATTCATATCGCACCGCTACAACCAAGTACCCTTGCTATGTTCCCATCCTGGGGGATTCCGAGGGAGCTGGTCGTATGAGACTTGTCCGTCTCTGCGATTAAGCGGGTGCAAAGGTACTGCTTTCCTTTGAACCTGCCAAATATTTTCTGAGAAATATTTCTTTTATTAACTTCTGTTAAGGAAAATGTCCATTCAAGGAGTTCTTAAAGGAGTTAAAGGAGTTTTTAGAGGAGTTAAAGGAGTTAAGGAGTTATCGCTCCCTTCGGTCGCTGATGGTTATTGTCTAATGTTTATTGTTGAGTGTTAGAGGTTGGGACATTTTTTATGGGCAGGCTGGAAGCGCTGCCCTCCCAGTGCAGACTTGCTTATGAGCAGGAAGGCACTGGGGAGGGCGTGGCATCTTGCCCGCCCAATGTTATGTGTTTAATGTTTAATGTTAAGTCCACAAAGGCTGTTGTCTTAACTCCTTTAACTCCTTTAACTCCTTTAACTCCTTTAACTCCTTCAACTCCTTTAACTCCTTCAACTTCTTCAACTTCTTCAACTCCTTCAAAAGTCCACGACCGTGATTCCTGCTCCGCCAAACTGCACATGTTCATCGGCATAATGAGTAACGTTGGGTACACTGCTCAGATACTGGCGTATGAGTTGTCTCAAGATACCATTGCCCTTACCATGAAGGATACGCACACGGGGCATACCCACGAGGATGGCGTCGTCGATGAAATATTGCACAGCATTGAGCGCCTCATCACCACGCATACCTCTGATGTCGAGGTCTTGATGGAAGTTGGTCTTGTGCTGGTCGATGGTCTTGCGTGTCTCCGTACTGATGCCATAAGAGCCCAAGTCCTGTTTGCGCTGTTCGGTCTTGTCGCCATCGACGGTAGCAGGAGCATGCTCCAGTCTATTGAGGCGCATCTTGGTGCGCATACCTCCGAAGACGGCTGTTGCCATATCACCAGCGATGCTCTCGATGGTTCCCACCGAGGAGAGTCCCTTGATACGCACGACATCCCCCACAGCAAGAGGTCGATTTTCCTGCTGTGTCTTGTTGACAGCACTGCGCAGCGCTGCCGCAGCCTTCTCTTGGTTCTGAGTTTTTTCGGCTTTACGCTTGGCATGTCGTTCCTTGCGTTGCTGTATCTGTGCTATCTTGCGGGCTATCTTGTCGTCGTTCTCCTTGGTGTCGATGTCCTGCATCTCTTCCTTGAAGGCGTCGAGCTCCTGACGTATGCGCTTGGTCTCCTCCTTCTCAGCCTGCTTCTCGCGTATTTCTCGTATGGCGTTCTCTATCTTTTTGTTGCTCTCCTTCAGCAGTTCCTCTGCCTGTTGTTTGGCTTTGGCGAGTATCTGTTTGCGGCTTCGTTCGATGTCCTCTATGTCGCTCTCGTATCGCGAAATAGTCTTTTCCATGTCTTTCTCGCGCTGGTGTATGCTCTGTCGCTTGTTCTCCCAGTAGCGCTTATCGCGAACGATGTCCTGCAGATACTTGTCGCTCTGTATGTATTCGGAGCCTACGATGTCGCTGGCCTCCTTGATTACTTCTTCTGGTAGTCCTATCTTGCGGGCTATCTCGATGGCGAAGGAAGAACCAGGTCTGCCTATAGCCAACTGGAAGAGAGCTTTCATCTCGTGGCGGTCGTAGAGCATAGCACCATTAGCTACACCCTCATGACTGTCGGCAAAATGCTTCAGGTTCTGATAGTGCGTAGTGATGACGCCATAGGCACCTTGCTGGCAGAAGCGGTCGAGCACAGCCTCGGCGATAGCTCCGCCGATGCCAGGTTCGGTGCCTGTACCAAACTCATCGATGAGGATAATGGTGTCGCCATTGGCAGCCTTCATCATATTCTTCATGTTGAGCAGATGCGAGGAGTAAGTACTTAGGTCGTTCTCAAGACTCTGCTCGTCACCTATGTCGATCATGATGTTTTGGAACACGCCCGTCTTCGAACGCTCGCTCACGGGGATGCTCAGTCCACACTGCAACATGTATTGCAGCAGTCCCACGGTTTTCAGGCATACCGACTTTCCTCCGGCGTTAGGACCTGAGATGATGAGGATGCGCTTCTCTTGTGTCAGCATGATGTCGAGTGGCACCACCTTCTCGCCTTTCTTCTCCAACGAGAGTCTGAGCAGCGGGTGAATGGCTCTGGTCCAGTCTACGTGTGGGTGGGCTTCCACCTCAGGCTCTATGGCTTGCTGGGTCTCTGCAAGCTTTGCCTTGGCCTGTATCAGGTCGATGATGGCAAGGAATCGGTAGCTCTCCAATATCTCGCGCGAGAAGGGTCGCACCTTGTTGGTGAAGTCGGTGAGGATGCGTATGATCTCTTTGCGCTCTTCGCCCTCCAACTCTCTCACGCGGTTGTTGGCTTCCACCACCTCGGTAGGCTCAATGAATACCGTTCTTCCCGTGGCACTCTCGTCGTGTACGATACCTTTGATTTTGCGTTTCAGGGTAGGGATGACGGGGATGACGAGTCGTCCGTCGCGCAGGGTAGGGGTGACATCTTTCTCTACCACTCCCTCGCTCTGTGCTGCTCGCAGTATGCCGTACAGTGTGCGTGAGATGCTGCCCTCGGTCTTAGCTAACTCACGGCGTATCTGTAGCAGTTCGGGGGTAGCATTGTCGCGTATCTTGCCAAACTTGTCGAGTATTTGGTCGATGCGTTGTATCAGTTGTGGGAAAGGTATGACGTCAGCCGACAGGCGATGCAGTGCAGGGTAGGGATATTTCTTCTCTCTGCGCCAACCGTCTTCTTGTTCGGCCTCATCGTCATCGCTGTGGTTGAGTATCTTTACGATACCGTCGATGGTGCTCAGCGAGCGGCGAAGGTCGAAGAGCTCGTCTTCTTCCAGATGAGTGTTTTCTACGCGGATGCGTACTATCGACTCTCTCACGTCATAGAAATATTGCAGGGGGAAGTCTTCCACCTCCTCCATGAGTCTGCGAAACTCTCGGGTCTGCAACAGCCATTCGTTCACCTCGTCGGCATCAGAGCTGAAGTGCATCTTCTCCACCTGTTCCTTGCCCAGGGTGGAGAGGCAGCGCTCACGCAGCAGGTTTCGAATCTCGTTGAAGCCTATCTTCTGTTCGAAATTATCTGGATATATCATGGGTTGTTATGTGTCTTGTATGTCTGATGTTGATTTATTTTTGTATCAAGTTGCTTAATGCGTAAAGAGGATAGATGTCTATCTCGCACTCGTCTTTGCGGAACTTGCCGAAGTTCTCCAAGGAGGAGCGTACAGCGTGGTGTATGCCTTTTGATTCCACGAAAGAGTAAAGGCTCTTCATACCTCCTCTTACTTCTGCCTTGATTTCTATTGGAAGGATTTCCATGTTCTTGGCGATGATGTAGTCTATCTCGGCCAAAGAGTTTTTGGCTTCTCGCACCCAGAAATAAAGGGAAGGTATATGGTCTGCAGACATATACTTCACCATTTCTATTCCTGCGACCATCTCTGTTATGTGTCCTTTGTTGACTAAGTCGGATGCGTTTCCTACAAGGATTTGTTCGCTGATTTGATTGATGTTTCCGTAATCCATCCCCAGTAGAGCGAGAAGAAGACCACTGTCAAGAAATAGGTATTTGGCACATTTCTCGTCAGCTTCAGCTCCAAGTGGAAAGCCATTGGCGGAGGTACAATAGACTGGTGTAAGTAGTCCTGCCAAGCTCAGTAGATTTAAGGCTTCCTTGATTTGAGTGGAACGATACTCTCGTGATACCTGGCTATAGACAAACTTGCCTCCTATTTGGTTGGCAGCGCTATGCAAGGTAAGTCTCAGCAGAGAGGTGTTGGCTTGTTTCTTGTATTTGGCAAAGTCAACTTCATAGGTGTATATGATTTCTTTCTGTACGTTTTGGCATTCCTCGTAACTGCGTGTGGCTACCCAAGTGTCGACGCATTCAGGCATGCCGCCCACCATAAGGTATGTGCGGAAAAGGCTGACGAGTTGGTCGTGCAAAATTTCCTGTAGTGGTTGGTCTTGGGTGGCGTTCCACTTGGCGTTTCTGATAGCATCCATTCCCAAGGCTCCCAGAAACTCATCAAACGACATGGGATACATAAACATGGAATGTATTCTTCCCACGCCGAATGTTGGAATCTCATTTAGTGCAAATTCAAGGAGCGAACCCGCTGCGATGACGTGTAGCTCAGGCATATCTTCCCAAAAGAAGCGAAGGGAGAGGATGGCTTCCTTGCACATCTGGATCTCATCGAAGAAAAGCAAGGTCTTGCCTGGGGTGATGCTTTCTCCTGTGAGTGACACGATGGTTTCTACGATGTGCTTGGCATCCAAGTCTCCTTGGAAGATTTGTATGAACTTAGGTCTTCTCTCGAAGTTGATTTCCACACAGTTTTCAAACTGTTTGGCGAGGTGAGCCACGGAGGATGACTTTCCCACTTGTCTGGCTCCCCTTAGCAAAAGGGGTTTGTGACGGGGGCTGTTCTTCCAAGCAGTCAGTGCTTCGTCTATATGTCGATGGTAGTATTTTTGTCTTTCCATTTGTTCGTATATTTCTATTGCGCTTGCAAAGTTACTGCTTTTTTGTTGATAATCAAGTATTTAAACGCTAAAAATGCTAAAATCCAAACATTTAAGTGGCTGAATATTGCTAAAATCCAAACAATTAGATGAGGAAATTCTGCTAAAATCCAAATATATAGGAAAGAAAAACGGTCGAGACCGAAGTCAGGAAATATTCCAACCTCTAACACTCAACATTCAACATTAACTTCCGTACATGAGAAATTTCAGTCAATAGCAAAAAACAAGGGAGCGAACCCTTTGTGTATAGGTTGCTCCCTCGTTGTTTGTAGTGTTTTGAAGAATCTTATTCTTTATTTGTTTATCTTTATTCCCAGGAATCCCATTCGTCAATGCTACCCCAGTGCTCCTTGGAGTTCAAATTTCCTGCACCACCAGAGCCTCCGCCCTCTGGACCTTTAACAGTTTCACCTACATTCGATCCCGTTACTGGTTCTGTTTTGGAGTTTCCAAGGAGCAAAGATTCCACGACAGTGGATATAATTAATACCTGAGGCTGTAAATATACTTTTTTATTCATTTCTTCAAATATTTTTATTTGATATACTTCTTACCATTAATAATATAGATACCACTTGGCAGCGACTGGAAGCTGTTGGCATCTTCGCTAACCAACTGTCCGTTGATGTTGTAAACCTTTCCGTTGGTTGGCATCAGCTGTCCGTCAGCATCGATAATCAAATCCTCGATGCCTGTAGTCTCGCCATTGCCACCATCTATGTTGCTGCTGCTTACCACCTGCAGCATCATAGGTTTAGCACTGTGTTGTGTGTTGTCGAGACGCTTCAGATAACCACGGAAACCTTTCAGTGTACCACTCTCGCCCACGAAGTTCTTGAACGAACCATCCTGATTACTGATGAAGCCATCGCCTTCCTTTACGGTCATATTGTTGCTGTAGCTTGAAGCCCATGTATAGCCATTGCCAGCACACCAGTTTGTAGGGTTGGTATTCTCGATGGTCACGTATGGGTATTCTTCAACATCTGCTGTGTTGATGCTTGTCACCTCCTTGGTTGGCTTGATGAGGAATGGCTTACCTGCCACGATGGTATTGTAAGCATGACGCACAAAGTAAACCTTATTGCCTTCTACACGGTCGAAGTAGAGAATCTGAGTTCCCTGAGGTGCTGTAGCACTATAGGTTTCACCGAAGATGGCATCCACCTGCTCTTTGTTGAGGCTGAATGGCAGAACACAGGTAGTCCAGATTCTTGCTTTCATACTGCGGTTGATGCTAACCTTTGCCACGTGACCAGCCTCTGTTTCCTTGACATCATTGGTACTGTTATCTGCATAAGAAACCTCGTCAACGATAGGCTTTGCTTCATCCTCATCGAATGAGAAGCCATAGAAGCCAATCTTCGAACCGAAGTTGTAGAGATAATAGGTCTTACCAGCCTTTACATTAAAGGTATAGGTAACAGGGGAGTCAGCCAATACGCACCATCCATGAGCACTCTTGTCATTTGGATGGTTTGTGATAGCTTTGTTGTTAGGCATGATGTCGTCTGAAAGAGCACTTGGATAAACGTTGTTTTTAAAACCATCCTGTGTCATCACGAAGCTTTCAAGGCCATCAAAATGGCTGGCTACTTCTGCTTCCGTTGGGGCTTTGTTTCCGTTCAAGTCCCATCCGTATTTAGTCAAATCGTATACTCCGCCAGTAGGCTTACCATTGGTAGATTCGATGTGGGCTGTAGAAGTTACGAAGTTGCCTGCCTCGTCCATTACGAATACACGACGCTGAGGACGATAAGAATACTTTCCGCCGCTGGTATCGAAGACACCATTCTGGAAGATGTGTGCAGTTACCTTACCGTTGGTCTTAGGATTAAACACCAAGAATGAACCAGAGCAAGGAACATTGAACATTGGATCCTTAACCTCTTTTGTGTATGTTTTGAAGTCAGCACTTCCGATGGTAATTGTCTCAGGCATGGCATTGGAGCCGTTCTCCTGACGAGCATTCTTACTATTGTTTCCTGATACATAGTAGTCGAATCCTGTCAACTTCCACTTGGCTTTAGTTGATGTTTTATCCCACTGATAGCTGTTGGATAGCTTTTCAGGATTTTGCTTTGTCTGATCGAGAATTTTTGTGTCTGGTGTTCCGTCGTTAGGGAACATCCATCCACCGAGAACTACAGACAATGTCTTGTCTTGTTTCCACATTCTTGTCTGGTTACCATAAGTACCAGTTCCCTTTACACGAAACATTGCAGGGTCGTCAACCAAGACTTTCAAGAAAGCAGTGGTGCTCTCCATATCGCCACCCGTTACAGTTACTCGTACTTCTCCATCACCTTCACTGACGGCTTCAATGTTACCATTGGCATCTACCTTACAGATACCAGGAGTAAAGGTTGTCCAAGAAACTTTATAGGTGCTCTCGTCGATGACCTTGCCTGTATTATAATCTGTGATCGTAACATCTGGAGCATCTTCTCTTGTTCCTGTGTACATGTTGACACTGACAGGATTGAGTTTCACTACAGGACGGATATAGGTTGCATTTACATCAAGAGTGAATGTGATGCTGGTAGGAGCTGCATACACATCAGTATAGTCCAACGTAGGATCTTTTTCGTTCTTTTTAACGGTTGCACTCACTTTGACTGTGTAAGTACCAGCATTCTTAGGATAGTAAGTCAGCATATTACCATTCACATTCTGCGTGTTTGCAGTTGAAGTAGATGTTATTTCGTAAGTATAGTCGAAATAGCTACTAACATCTTCTCCATCATAAATCAGAGGCACAGTGAAGGTATTGAAATTGTCCTTGCCACCTGTCTTTACAGCCAACTTGATTTTTGCATCATTAAAAACATCCAGAAACTTTGGTGTAATCAAACCCTTGTTGACAGTATAGGTAAAGTCAACGCTTCCTTCCTTATACTTCTTGCCCAAACTTTCTTTTGGTGTTGCAGTCACAGTGATGGTAGAAACACCTTCTGTCCAATTGTATTTGTTTCCTGCTACAGTCAGTTTTCCGTTAGGGAATGATACAGGACCACCATTAGAAGCCGAATATGACAAAGTATAATCAGTACCCAACTTCAACAGCTGATCATTTTCGCCATAAACTTTCACAACTGGCTCTTTGATTTCAGCATCTGTGGTATTCATATCAATATCAGTTACTGAAATATTCAGAGGCGTTGGATCCTGAATGAGAATCTGATAGTAAGCTTTGGTTTCCTCGTATTTGGCTGCATCATTAGGAGTTACCTTTGCAGTAATAGTAACCAGTCCGGTCTTTCCTGATACGAAGTTCACCTGAGTACCATTCAAGGTTGCTATCTCGTTAGCATCAGACTCATAGCTTACAGAGTAATCGCTTGTTGCAGTAAGTTCTGTAGAACCTGCCTTAACGGTGAGGTTAGGAAGTGTAATGGACTGAGTACCTGTTACCACCTTGATATTATTGGTATCGAAGTTGGCAGAAAGACGCTGCTTTGCCGAAGCTGCAGGACGAACCACCTTCAGTTCGGTTACATTAGGAGTAGCTCCACCATAGCGACCGAAGAAGAGTGAGTCACAGTCTTCAGTAAGTGTATAGGTATAAGTCTTAAGTTCCTTATTATAATAAGGTGTGCTAAAGACTGCCTTGCCATCTCTTGTAGTATGGATTTCCATACCAATACCTGTTGTTTTATTACCAGTATAAAGACCAGTGATAGTGATAATATCGCCTGCCTTAAAACCACCATTGTCCTTATCCTTGATAGACATATAGGTATATCTGCTGGCATTATAGTTGCTACCGAAGTTAATACATGGTACAGAAGTTCCATTTATATTCTTTGTTCCTTCTGTAACAGCGATATTCTCTTTCTGGCTACCGATGGTATTCCAGTTGTAGATAACATCATCTTCGGTTGGGGTAACTGGAGTTTGCTTTTTCTCTACCTTAACGGCAAATGTAGCAGAAGTCTCTTTATACTTGTTTGTATCTGTAGGCTTGATGGTGGCAACGATGTTTGTTTCACCTTCACCAACAAAACATACCTTACCATTCTCTACCTTTGCTACTGCATTATTGTCAGAAGCATAGGTTATGGTATAGTCGTTTGTTGTCAAAGTGGTCTCGCCTGCATTGACAGTAAGAGTAGGAAGATTTTGTGCAACATCGCCTTCTGTGGCAGAGATTGTTGTAGGAGAGAAAGATGCTGTAAGAGCTACCTGTGTGTTGGCACGGGTAATCTTGATGCCTTTAAATTTACCGCTCCAAAGATAAAAATCAGTAGCACCAATCAGAGAACTTCCTTCTGGAATGGTATAAGAATTATTGTTAAGATTGATGTCTGTTGCTCTTGTAGCATCTTTTGTCAGATACAATGCAGTAGTACTTGAAGTACTTGTAGCTGTGATTACATCGCCTTTGGCAAGTGGCTTATCGAGGGTAATCTTCATATATGAAGCGCTACTACCATTCAGCTTGATTCCGTCTGTATTAGTAATCATGTCAATATTAGAACCCTTACCATTATAAAGCGTAGCAGTACCACCCTTAATTGTTATATAGTCAGCTGTTAATTCTTGACTTGTTTTAGTTGCAATATTCAGCGTTTTACCTGCAACTACTGTTGCAGACAAAATATCGGATGTACCTGTATTGTCGCCAGTATTTCCATTATCACTACCACCATTATTATCTGTACTTCCATTATCTGTATTGGCAATATTTACAGCAGTTGCGCTTGTCTTAATAGTTTTACCATCAGCAGTAGCTTCGCAGTAATAACTTCCTCTTTCTGTTGGAGTATAAGTAGCAGATGTGGCATTGGTGATTTTTGTATTGTCCTTATACCACTGATAAGAAACGGTACCATTACCGTATGCAGTTGCATCGAGGGTTCCTGTAGTAGTAGTGAAGTTATAGCTTGGAGCCAAGTCGCGAGCAAAGAGAATCTGCTTGCTGTCCTGGTTCTGATTCTGGTAAGCACGCTCGTACTCAGTAGCAGCCATGATGAAGCCACCGAGAACCTTGCCCTCGGTATAATAATATTTACTTGTTGGATCAGAAGAAGTAACGACACTTGCATCTTTACCTTTCAGGTAATAATTATCATCTCCAGCACGCTTGTCGCCTCCTCCAAGACCAGCAGAAGTACAGCTATGAACCAACTGAATCGTACTGTTGTCAGTATTGTCATAAATCATGAATTGATTTACCAATCCTTCGTATGCCTTCTTTGCGATAGGCTCGTAAGTTGCTTTGTCGAGAAGTCCGAGACGGATAGCTTTGAGATAACCGGCAGTAAAGATAGAAGAACAAGATGCCTCAAGGTAATTACCAGTAAGTGAAGCTGGAACCTTATCCATCACCTGATACCAGCAACCTGTAGTTTCATCTTGATATTTCTTTATTCCTGCAGCAAGGTCTGTCAAATAACCTTTGAAAGTGTTATAATAAGTATTATCTGTTGGCATTACTTCGAGAATGTCAACCAATGCAAGGAAATACCAAGCGTTAGCACGCCCCCAGAAGGACGCAGAGTGATAGATTCCATTTTCCTTGCTGATGCCAGCCCATGATGTAGATGCGTCATCACCAGGATTAGCAGTAAAACCATGATAAAGCAAACCTGTAGTTTTGTCGTAGAGCTGCGCCCATGTAATAGAAAATTGCTTAGCAATAATATCCCAGTCATTGTTAGAAATATTATTTGTCTTGCCTGTATGCTTGATAATCTGAGCAAGCAAGGCAGGTCCCATATACTGACCATCACACCACATCTGGTCTGTATAATCTGTAGATTTGTGGAACCATCCGCCAAACATCGACTTCTGAACTTCGTTGGCATTGGTGCTGTTCAATGCGCTATTTCCACTACCTATAATGTATTTTGTATTATAGGTTTTCATGTCTTTGATGACAGCAGCTATCGCATCATTAGCTACAGTTGTAGCCTTTTGAGATATTAATTTTCCTGCAAGAATAGGAAAATACATTTTGGCAGCATTCATGTTGTCAAGAGTCTTTTCTGTATTTGCATAAGGTGTGCCAGTAGCATAACCCTGTGCAGCATAGAACCAAGGCTTTGACCAGTCGAATTTCTCATAGAAATCAGCTGCTTCAAGAGAAGCTTTACCTACAAGACCAGCTACATAGTCGAAAGATCGACCAACTTCAGTCTTTCCATCAAGTTTGTACCAAGTAACGGTTTTGGTATTGGTTCCATTATTGTCGTAATAATCGAAACCGAACTTCTTTTGATTTCCATAGAAATCGTGAAGTCTTGAATTAATCGCCCACTGCGAATAGCGGACACCAGAATTGAATGTTACCCCCCCATTGCTATCTGCCGCTTTCACTCCTATGACGCAGAGACATGGGAGTAAAAGGAGAAGAAATAGGCGAGCGAAACCGCCTCGGCTCATGTCGAGGAAGCTGAATGTTAGAGTTTCGTGTTTCATTTCACTTTTACTTTTATTGTTTTTGTGCTTAATAATTTGCAGTTCTGGATAGCTCATACTTATTCGGTAAGTCTATGCACCGCTGATTGTTTTTTTAGTTATTTTTGATGGTAGTCTGTTTTAAACATCCCAGTATAGCGGTCGCTATCGAGAACTTATACGATGAAATTTTTTTGTGCAATCGGTTGCACTTTCTTTTCGGCTGCAAAGTTACGAAAATAATGTTAAAATGGGATGAATCCTTTTTGTCTAAAATTCGTTTTTTTACGTAATCGTTTGCGTGTGATTTGCTTTTTGTTTTGTTGAATTGTCTTTTTTATCTTACTATCATACTTTCAGGTATTTATACTTTTCCTTCCCCCATGTTAAGAGTCGTTTTTTAGTGTTTAGTATTGAATGGTTAATGTTAAAAGAGTTAAGACAAATGCTTTTGTGGATTTAAGTGTTAGAGGTTGGGTCATTTTTTATGGGCAGGTTTGTACTGGGGAGGGCGTGGCATCTTGCCCGCCCGTAATTTTATAAGTTGAGTTTTCTTTTAGAGGTTGGGTCATTTTTTATGGGCGGGCAAGATGCCACGCCCTCCCAGTGC
>ULTW01000520.1_pt1 | contig 28249 bp, 23 predicted proteins | sample 1957961 | NCBI WGS metagenome assembly ULTW01 (sample SAMEA4835744, study PRJEB28245) | human gut metagenome | biome: gut microbiome; material: fecal sample | place: Denmark | collected 2008 | reverse complement strand
GTGGAAGCACGGTAACGTGTGGAGCTGACTGTTACTAATCGGTCGAGGGCTTGACCAAAGCAACTCGGAAAGCAATCTGTATGAAGTTTTGAAGGTATGTTACAAAACAAACCTATTGTGACGTACTTGTACGTCATTTTAGCATATAGGGGTGTAGTTCATCGGTAGAATAAGAGTCTCCAAAACTCCAGAGGAGGGTTCGATTCCTTCCACCCCTGTTCTTAAACAGAAAGTATATTTTATACTTTCTGTTTTTTACTTTACAGGAAATTGCTTTCCTGTAAAGTAAAAAACGCTCTGCGAGGATGCACACTGCGGCGTATAAGGTAGATGTCGCAAGCGACCGCCGCAGGCGCGAGAATGTGCCAAGGCACATTCTCTGTTATGCGAGTAGCGAGAAACTCGCAAAGCGTGTTTCTCGTAGTTGTGTCAAGTATTCGTAAGAAGCTACCGGCAGACTTAGCATGAATTCACAAACAGCTATTAGCAGTAAATTTTGTATAAAAAAGAAAAGTGGTATAAAATAGACAAAGAGTGTTAAAATCTAAGAGAAAGTAATGAAAGAGAAGTTTTATAAAGGGCAGTCTACTGACAAAGAAGAAAATATGTGATGAATGAAAACAGGATTATGAGGAAGGGAGCTGTAAGAGAAATGAACAGGTATTGGTTGCATGCGGCATCAGGAGAACTTTCTTTAGCAAGGGATAATGGGAAAAATATAGAAAAGGAATCAGAACCGCAGATAATACTATTAAATATGGAAGAATTTCAGCAATTAGAAGGAAATTATCCGCATCGAAAGAATCTGATTAGCAGCATGCGTTTTATCCGCTATAGCAAAGTAGAGGCATTTCATGAATGTGTACAGGGGATTATACATGTGCCAAAACAGGGAAGTAAAAAGGAAAAAGAGTTTTCCTTTGGCTTTTATCTCTTTGAAAATAAACTATTTTTAATAGAAGAAGATGAGGAATTACAGGAAATATTGGCAAAGGTCAAAAATGATATGTTTGATGGCTGCACACTTCATATGGTGCTGCTCTTTATTTGTAATGCATTAATTGACAATGATATTCTTTATCTGCAAAAGATAGAGGAAAATTTGGAGAAGGTAGAGGATGTTGTAATTAAGAGGATACCGGAGCATTTTAATGAAGTAATTATGCGTTATCGGAAGCAGCTTTCAGAGAGCCGGGCATATTATGAACAGTTGATGAATATGGGAGATTTCATGCAGATGTATATGAACCGGGAGTCTTTAGTAGAAGAGGAACAGGGCTGGGAACGCTATATGAATCGTGTGGAGCGGCTGCATAATTACGTAGAGACAATCCGCGAGTATTTACAGCAAATCCGTGAAATGTATCAGACGCAGATTGATATTCACCAGAACCGGATTATGAGTATTCTGACCATTGTAACAACTCTCTTTTTGCCATTGACACTAATTACAGGCTGGTATGGAATGAATTTTCCGGGAATGCCGGAATTTCAATGGAAATATGGTTATCTGGCAGTAATCGGAGTGTCCGTTCTTCTTATTATTATAGAGATAGTATATTTCAAGAAAAAGCAGATCTGGATATCTTCGAAAGACGTAATGTAATGAGTGCAAGCGAGTCAACATATTTGCATGATTGACAATCGGCGAAATTAATGAGTGATACAATCACGTTATAATACACAAAATGTCCATTTATATGGAAAACCGCTGAATGTACGGAAAAAAGTGCAATAGTAAGTATTATGTAAATGTTATGTGTAGAAAGAAGTTTAGGAATAATGATGGAATTTGGAGCTTTTTTGAAGACTTTTGAAGGAATGCGAGGCTTATTACCTTATTTTTTGACACAAAAATTTGTGAAAAACGATAAAAAATATTGACTGAGTAAAAAAAAACTTGTAAATGTGACTAAAGTACCATAAAAAACGACAAAATGTGACAGGCAAACTGATTTTGGTAAGACCAAAATGGAGAAAAACAGAAAAATCTATTGTGTAAAATGCTCATAAAATTCATATACTAAGATGGTAAGCGAAAATTGACAAAAAAAAGAAATGGTGTCATAATGCTCAAGAATCAAAAGTAAATCAGTTTATTTTTTTGAGGATGGTGAAAAAAATGAATGAAAAGAAAATCAAATTAGCTGGCACAGAAGAGGTTAGAGACTTTGTACGTGAGGCAGGAAAATGTGATTTTGACATTGATATTTCATACAATAGAGTAATAATTGACGCAAAGTCTTTTCTTGGAGTATTAAGTCTTGATCTGAATCGAGAGCTTACTGTTAAGTATGGCGGACATGATATGAACTTTGAGAATGTATTAAGCAAGTATGCAACTGCTTAAATGATGGCACAGGTTTTCTGGCAGCCAGAAAATACAGGTTCATAAGGTAAGAAGAAATACCGGGTAGTGGACAATTTGGATATTGTCTTTTCTATCTGGTATTTTTTTGTTATTATGAAATGAGAATACGTTTCAATTCCTTTGAAGTCTGCTAGAAAAATGAGATTTTTCAAAAATTGATAAATAGAAAAAATAGTGAATAGCATAAATAGAAATAAGTATAAGATGGGATGAAATGAGGTGACAGCGGAATGGAACGTGAGCAGATAAGAATATCGGTACGAAATCTGGTGGAGTTTATCTTGCGTTCCGGAGACATTGATAACCGCAGAGCCAGTCTTGATACGATGGAAGCCATGCAGGCGGGCAGCAGACTCCATCGGAAGATTCAAAAGAAGATGGGAAGCACTTACCATGCCGAGGTTCCTTTAAATATTATCATTGAGGAAGAAAATTATGAGCTTGGAATCTGGGGACGGGCAGACGGCATTATAATAGAAGAAACAGTTACCATTGATGAGATAAAAGGCGTATATTTAAGCCTTGACTTATTGGAAGAACCTGTAAAGGTACATCTGGCACAGGCAAAGTGCTATGCGTACATATATGGAATCCAGAATGATTTACAGAAAATCAATGTTCAGATGACATATGGAAATCTCGATACCGGAGATTTAAAATATTTTTCTTATGAATATAGCATGCAGCAGCTGCAGGAATGGTTTTCAGATTTGATTTTAAAATATAAGAAATGGGCGGATTTTCAGTATGAGTGGCGGAAGAAACGGCAGGCATCCATTAAGGAACTGGCATTTCCGTTTCCGTACCGGGAGGGACAGAAGGAGTTGGCTGCCGGGGTTTACCGTACGATAGCCAGAAAAAAGAATCTGTTTATTCAGGCACCCACCGGAGTAGGCAAGACCATTTCTACATTATATCCGGCAATCAAAGCGGTGGGAGAAGGATTAGGTGATAAGATTTTTTACTTAACTGCCAAGACTGTTACCGCAAATGTGGCAAAAGAGACCCTTGGCATTTTATGTGAAAAGGGTTATCGGGCAAAGAGTGTGCAGATTACAGCGAAAGAAAAATTATGCCCTTGTGAGGAAGTGGACTGTAATCCCGTAAGCTGCCCTTATGCAAAGGGGCATTTTGACCGGGTAAATGATGCGGTTTACGATTTATTACAGAAAGAAAATAATATGACAAGAGAAGTTTTGCTGGCACATGCAAAAGAATATCAGGTCTGCCCGTTTGAAATGTGTCTGGACACGGCAACCTGGGCGGATAATATTATCTGTGATTATAATTATGTCTTTGACCCGAATGTGTATCTAAAGCGTTTTTTCGCAGATGGCATCAAGGGTGATTATATCTTTCTGGTGGATGAGGCACACAATCTTGTGGAACGTGGACGGGAGATGTATAGTGCCGCCCTTGTCAAAGAGGATATTCTTGCGGTGCGGAAAATTATGAAGCCAAGAAGCTCTGCCATTGAGAAAGAACTGGGTAAATGCAATAAGCTGATGTTGGAATATAAGAGAGAATGCGAAACTTATCAGATTTATGAAAGCATTCCGAATCTCATTTTCTCCTGTATGCGTCTTGCAGCAAAAATCGAAGAATATATGCAGAAGAATCCGGAGTTCCCGGGGCGGGATGTGGTTCTTGATTTTTATTTTGAATTGAGAAATTTCTTGAATATCTATGAGCGTGTGGACGAGCATTATGTAATTTACGGGCAGCATGATGAAGAGGGCAGATTTGTCATAAAGCTTTTTTGCGTGGATCCGTCCTTTAATCTGCAGGAGTGTCTGGATAAGGGAAATGCTACGATTTTCTTCTCGGCAACGCTGCTGCCGGTTCAGTATTATAAGGAGCTTTTGACGAATAAAACGGATAATTATGCAGTTTATGCCAGGACAACATTTTCTCAGGATAAGAGACTTTTGTTAATCGGAAATGATGTCAGCAGTAAATATACCAGAAGAACACCGGAAGAATACGGAAGGATTGCAGATTATATTTATCGTACAATAAAGAAGAAAAAGGGCAATTATATGGTGTTTTTCCCATCCTATCTTTTCCTGAAAAAAGTGCATGAGGCATTTGAACTGCGGACGGATGAAACAATTACCTGCATCTGTCAGGAATCCGGCATGCGGGAAGAAGAAAGAGAAGCTTTTTTAGAAGCATTTCAGGGAGAAAAAGAGGAGTCACTGGTGGCATTTTGTGTCATGGGCGGCATCTTTGGAGAAGGAATTGACTTAAAGAGGGAGCAGTTGATTGGTGCAATTATCGTAGGAACCGGTCTGCCGCAGATTAGCAATGAGCGGGAAATTTTAAAAGAGTATTATGACAAAAAAGAGGGCATGGGATTCGACTATGCCTATCGGTATCCGGGAATGAATAAGGTACTTCAGGCAGCGGGACGTGTTATCCGGACTGCAGAAGATGTGGGAATTATTGAACTTTTGGATGAACGCTTTCTGCAGAATGATTATCAGCGGCTGTTCCCAAGAGAGTGGGAACAGCGGAGCGTGTGCCAGCTATCTAATTTGGAAGAAAAGCTGGCTGCCTTCTGGGAGGAAAAGCATTTATAATGTCGGCAGTAGATTTAAGAATTCTTCTGTGGAAGTAAGAATCGGCAGATTCGGATTTACGGAGACAGCAAGCTGTCTTCGTGGAAGAGGTTCTAAAGTTTTTAAGATAAACAAATCCTTAGATTCATGTTTCAAGCAATAGTCCGGAATGCAGGCGATACCAAGACCGATACGGGCAAGGTCAATCAGAAGGTCATTACTGCTCAGTTCAATTTCCGGAATCAGCTCCAACTGATGGGAAAGGAAGAGATTGTGCATGAATTCACTGGTGGTACTCTTGTTATCGAGCATCAGCAGAGGATATTTTGTTAAATCCCGGAAACTTAATTCCTGTTGTTTTAAATTAAAGTAGGATGGATTCGCAATAAATACATCCGTAAAATCCAGTACCATTTTGCGGATGTAGGATTGATTTAATCGTACATTCGGGCAGTTGGTAACGGCAATATCGACTTTTCCCTGCTCTAAGAGGTCAACGCAGCCAAGAGAAGTTGCATTGGTAACCTTGATGGGAACGCTGGGAAATTTTTTATGAAATTCTTTTAAATAAGGTACTAAAAAATAACGGCAGATAGTGTCGCTGGCAGCAATATGAAGCTGACCCAATCCAAGGGTATTGGATTCTAAGAGCTGGTTTTCTCCGCGGGCGATGAGATTCATGGCAGGCTCAATGTGTTTTAACAGAACCTGTCCTGCCGGAGTAAGCTGGACTTTCTTGGTGCTCCGGATAAAAAGCGGCTGCTCTAATTTCTTTTCTAAGGTCTTGATGGACTGGCTTACTGCAGACTGGGAAATGTAAAGCTGCTTGCTGGCTTCCGAGAAGCTTAAGGAAGTAGCAACGTGGTAGAATACTTTATATAATTCGTAATTAATATCCATAATGGCTCCTTTATCATATCAGAATGCATATCTTACATATTTTCCTTTATTATAAGTGACGCTTATAACTGTGTCAACATTAGTAACTCTTATAAATAAAATTAAATATATTAATTGTTCTTATTCATAATGCCGTGCTATAATGAGCATAAGAAAGTAAACATTCAGGAGGTAGAAGATGAGTAAGGTAAGAAGAGTGTATGTAGAGAAAAAAGACGCTTACGCAGTACGCGCCAAAGAGTTACATGCAGAGATTAAGAGTTATCTTGGAATCAGCGCAGTAGATAAGGTACGTGTCCTGATTCGTTATGATATTGAAAACATTTCCGATGATGTATATAAAAGAGCAGTTCAGACTGTATTTTCAGAGCCGCCGGTAGATGATGTCTATGAGGAGAATTTTGAAATGGGGGATGGAAAAGTATTTTCCGTTGAATTCCTTCCGGGACAGTTCGACCAGAGAGCAGATTCTGCAGAGCAGTGTGTGAAGCTTTTAAAAGAGGATGAAGAGCCGGTTATCCGTACCGCAACAACGTATGTTATTTACGGAGATATCAACGCTGAGCAGTTAGAGGCAATCAAGCATCACTGCATCAACCCGGTAGATTCCAGAGAGACCGGCATGGAGAAGCCTGAGACTTTGGTAACAGAGTTCCCGGAGCCTGCAGATGTTAAGATTATGACCGGATTTAAGGATATGCCGGAGCAGGAATTAAAAGCACTCTATGATTCCCTTGGACTGGCTATGACATTCAAGGATTTCTTACATATTCAGAACTATTTCCATGGAGAAGAAGATAGAGACCCATCCATGACCGAGATTCGTGTGCTGGATACCTACTGGTCAGACCATTGCCGTCATACCACATTTTCTACCGAACTGAAAAATGTTGCATTTGAAGATGGTTTCTACAAAGAGCCAATGGAAAAGACATATGAGGATTATCTTGATACACATAAGAAAATGTATGAAGGCAGAGAGGACAAATTTGTCTGCTTAATGGACATTGCATTAATGGCAATGAAGCGTCTGAAAAAAGAAGGAAAATTACAGGATCAGGAAGAGTCCGATGAGATTAATGCCTGCTCTATTGTAGTGCCTGTTGAAGTAGATGGCAAGACAGAAGAATGGCTTGTAAACTTTAAAAATGAGACCCACAACCACCCAACCGAAATCGAGCCGTTTGGTGGAGCTGCAACCTGTCTTGGTGGAGCAATCCGTGACCCGTTGTCAGGACGTACCTATGTATATCAGGCAATGCGTGTGACTGGAGCTGCTGACCCTACCGTATCTGTAAAAGATACCATGGAAGGAAAGCTTCCTCAGAAGAAACTGGTTCGCGGCGCAGCACAGGGATACAGTTCCTATGGTAACCAGATTGGACTTGCTACCGGATATGTCAAAGAAGTATATCATCCGGATTATGTGGCTAAGAGAATGGAAATCGGAGCCGTTATGGGAGCAGCACCTCGTCGTGCCGTTCAGAGACTGACTTCTGATCCGGGAGATATTATTATCCTCTTAGGCGGACGTACCGGACGTGATGGCTGTGGTGGAGCAACCGGTTCCTCCAAAGCACACAATACAGAATCCATTGATACCTGTGGAGCAGAGGTTCAGAAAGGTAACCCACCTACCGAGCGTAAGATTCAGAGACTTTTCCGCAGAGAAGAAGTTGCCCACATTATTAAGAAATGTAATGACTTTGGTGCCGGTGGAGTGTCCGTAGCAATCGGAGAGCTTGCAGACGGATTACAGGTTGATTTGGATAAAGTACCTAAGAAATATGCCGGACTGGACGGAACAGAACTTGCTATTTCCGAGTCTCAGGAGCGTATGGCAGTTGTTGTTGCACCGGAAGATGCACAGCAGTTCTTAGATTATGCAAAAGAAGAAAACTTAGAGGCTGTGAAAGTTGCCGTTGTAACCGAAGAGCCAAGATTAGTATTATCCTGGAGAGGAAAAGAAATTGTAAATCTTTCCAGAGCATTCTTAGACACCAACGGAGCACATCAGGAGACTGATGTAAAGGTAGAGCTTCCGGTAAAAGAAGAGAATTATTTAAATAAAATCAGCACAAAGGCTGTAGAAGAAGCAGTTGCAGCAGGCGATATGAAAGCAGCATGGTTAAATGAATTAAAAGACCTTAACGTATGTTCCCAGAAGGGTCTCGTAGAAATGTTTGACGGTTCCATCGGAGCAGGCAGTGTATACATGCCATATGGTGGAAAATATCAGTTGACCGAGACACAGAGTATGGTTGCAAAACTTCCGGTTATGAATGGAAAATGCGATACAGTAACCATGATGAGTTACGGATTTGATCCATATTTATCTTCCTGGAGCCCATACCATGGAGCAGCTTATGCAGTATTAGAGTCTGTTTCCCGTATCGTAACAGCCGGTGGTGATTTCCACAAGATTCGTTTCACATTCCAGGAATACTTCCGCAGAATGTCGGAGGAGCCAAGTCGTTGGAGCCAGCCATTTGCAGCACTGCTTGGTGCTTATAATGCGCAGATTGGTTTCGGACTTCCATCCATCGGTGGAAAGGACTCCATGTCCGGTTCCTTCAATGATATTGATGTACCGCCAACACTGGTATCCTTTGCAGTTGATGTAGCAAAAGAAAAAGATGTTATCACACCGGAGCTTAAGAAAGAAAATGATAAGCTGATGTTATTTACCATCGAAAAAGATGCTTATGATATGCCGGATTACGCACAGGTTATGAAGCTTTATGATGCAATTCATGAAATGACTGAGACAGGCGTTATCGTAGCAGCTTATGCATTAGACGGAAAAGGTCTTGCAGCAGCAGTCAGCAAGATGGCATTTGGTAATAAACTTGGCGTTACTGTAAATGCAGATGTAACAAAAGAAACATTATTTGCACCGGGCTTTGGAAATATCGTAGCAGAAGTTCCGGAAAATAAAGTTGCAAAAGCACAGGAAATCCTTGCAGCAGCAGGTCTTGCAGCAAACGGAGCTGTTGTGGGTGCAGTAAATGACAGCAAGAACTTTATCTATGGTGATATGAGCATTTCCATGGATGAAGCAATCGAAGCATGGGGACAGACTTTAGAGAAAGTATTCCCAACCAGAGCAACCACCGGAACAGAAGAAGTGAAGAGCGGACTTTACGATACCAAAGACATTTATGTCTGCAAGCACAAAGTTGCCCGCCCACATGTATTTATTCCGGTATTCCCGGGAACCAACTGCGAGTACGACAGTGCGAAAGCATTTGAAAATGCAGGTGCAGATGTAACCGTAAAGGTATTTAAGAACTTAAATGCAGAAGACATCCGTGATTCTGTTGATGTATTTGTAAAAGCAATTGATGAAGCACAGATTATCATGTTCCCAGGCGGATTCTCCGCAGGAGATGAACCGGAAGGCTCAGCAAAATTCTTTGCAACAGCATTCCGTAATGAGAAGATGAAAGAAGCTGTAAACAAGCTTTTAAATGAGCGTGACGGTCTTGCACTTGGTATCTGTAACGGATTCCAGGCACTGATTAAATTAGGTCTGGTTCCTTACGGCAAGATTACACACCAGAGACCGGATTCACCGACTCTGACCTACAATACCATCGGACGTCATATTTCCAAGATGGTATATACCAAGGTAGTGACCAACAAGTCCCCATGGTTAGCACAGGCTGAGCTTGGCGGCGTATACTGTAACCCGGCATCTCATGGAGAAGGTCGTTTCGTTGCTCCAAAGGAGTGGTTAGACAAGCTTTTCGAGAATGGTCAGGTGGCAACCCAGTATGTAAACGAAGCCGGTGTTCCAACCATGGATGAAGAGTGGAACGTAAACGGTTCTTACATGGCAATCGAAGGTATCACCAGTCCGGACGGACGTGTCCTTGGTAAGATGGCACATGCAGAGCGTCGTGGAGAGTCTGTTGCAGTCAACATTTACGGCGAGCAGGATATGAAGCTGTTCGAAAGTGGAGTAGCATACTTTAAATAAAATAGTAAAATAAAAACCGAGCGGTTCTGTTAAAAGCAGAGCCGCTCGATTGCGTATGCAACACCATCTTCTTCATTGGAAAGGGAAATGAAATCAGCCGAATCTTTTAAGAGCTGTTGTGCATTTCCCATGGCAACGCCAATGCCGGCAGCTTTGACGATATCGAGATCATTTTCGCTGTCACCTACCGCCATGGTATCTTCCATGGAAATGTGGAGGTAATCACAGAGGAATTTAAGTCCTTTGGATTTGGCAATGCCACATCTGGTAACTTCTAAGTTATGAAAACCGCCGGACACATAAGTGACTTCCGGGAAGGTGTCTAAGATTTCTTTTGTTTTTTCTCTTGTGGTATAGCTTCCATCTGCATCCGGTGCAAAGTTTAAAGTCAGTTTTGAAACACAAAGTTTATGTTCTTCGATATAAGCAGCTAAGTCAGTAATCGTCTTCCGGGTGGTCTGGATATATTTTTTTAAGGAATCCGGAATATCTAATAGGTTGGTAAGCTCGCTGGTGGAAAACTGGGTATAGCCGTCACCATTGATAAAGGCATCGATATGAAGAGACTGCGTATAGAGCTTGCGTAACAGCCGGACACTTAAATCGGTATCCATGCTTTCATCTAAGAGCAGTTCCTTTTCCGGGACGCGGTATACCGCAGAACCGTTGGCAGTAATGGCATATTGGATGCCAAGCTCCTTCATTTCATCCACAGGAAGACCGATATAAGGCCGGCCGGTGGAGATAATAACGGTAATCCTGTTTTCTACGGCTTTTCGAATCATTTCTTTATTATAAGAGGTAATGACACCGTCTTTATTATAGAGGGTGCCATCGATGTCTAAGGCAATTAGCTTTACTGAATTCATCAAGTGTACTCCTTTGTATTTGAAAATATCATTGTCAATGAATAACAGTGTAGCACAGAAAATGAAAAAAGCAAATCACCGGATTAAATTTATATTTTTAAGTTGCAGGAAAAGGAGCTTACATATATAATTAGTAGGAATTCAAATGTGAGATAAACTGGAGCATACTATGAATATAAAGGAATATATCAAAGAACAAAGACTGATAACCGATGGTGCCATGGGCACTTATTATGAGGAAAAATACAGCGAAGATACCGTGATTGCAGAAAAGGAGAATCTTAAGAATCCGGAGCAGATTAAGGAGATTCATTTAGAATATCTGCGTGCGGGAGCAAGGCTGATCCGCACCAATACATTTGCAGCAAATACCATGTTTCTTGCAGATATGCAGGAAGTAAAAGAGACAGTCCGGGCGGGCTATGAGATTGCAAAGGAAGCAGTAACCGCATTTCAGGCAGAAAATGGAAAAGAGATTCCGGTATTTATCGGAGCAGATTTAGGACCGATTTATGATCTTGACCATCAGGACTATGACAATGTGTTACAGGAGTACAAAGAAATTTGTGACACCTTCCTTTCCTGTGGCGCAGACTGTTTTGTATTTGAGACACAGAGTGACTTTACCTATATTGAGCCGGTGACGGCATATATCAAAGAAAAATCAGACGCATTTATTCTGGTGCAGTTTGCGTTTGACAAAAGTGGATACACCCGCTCCGGTCTTTCCATGCAGCGTGTGGCAGTAGAAGCTTCCGAGATGGAAAATGTGGATGCCTATGGATTTAACTGTGAACTGGACAGTACCCACATGTATCAGTTTATGAAGAACCTGAAGTTCTCCAGTGACAAATTCGTATCAGCACTTCCAAATGCAGGATACCCATATACTTTGCGAGGAAAGACAATTTATTCCAATAATGCATCCTATTATGCAGAAAAAATGAAGGATATTGCAGCCCTTGGCACAGATATTTTAGGTGGCTGCTGTGGAACCACACCGGAATATATTGCTTTGCTTTCTGGCGAGTTACAGGATGTGCCGAAGGCAGCAAAGAAAATTGAAAACGTAGTAACGCAGGAGGTTACAAGAACTCCATCCATTTTTGAAGAGAAGCTTTCCCGTGGGGAGAAGGCTTATATTGTAGAATTGGACCCGCCATTTTCCGAGGATGCATCCAAGGTTATGAAAGGAGCAGAAGATTTAAGAAAATGTAATGTGGATCTGATTACCCTTTCCGATTCCCCAATGGCGCGGGCGAGAATGGATGCCGGACAGCTGGCAGTGAAAATCCAGCAGAAGACCGGTGTGGCAGTAATGCCGCATATCAGCTGCCGTGACCGCAATGTGATTGCGCTTCGGGCAGGTCTTTTAGGCATGCATATGAATGATGTCCGCCATTTCCTGATTGTGACCGGAGACCCGGTTTCAAGGGCAGACCGCGAAAGAGTGACTTCTGTTTTTGATTTCAATTCCATCAAACTGATGCAGTATGTTAAGGAAATGAATTTAGAAGTTTTTGCACAGGAGCCGGTTTATTATGGTGGTGCACTGAATTATCATGGCGCCAATCCGGACGCGATTATTGAACGGATGAAGCGTAAAGCGGAAGCAGGATGCGGTTATTTCCTGACACAGCCGGTATATACCGAGGAAGATGTGGAAAGACTGACTTATATCAAAGAACACATTGACACGAAAATCATGTGCGGTATTATGCCGCTGGTAAGCTATAAGAATGCAATGTTTGTGAAAAATGAGATGCCGGGCATCCATGTTTCCGATGAAATTGTAAACCGGTATCGGGAAGATATGACAAGAGAAGAGGCAGAAGAAGTGGCAATTGAATTATCTGTTGAAATCGCAGCAAAATTATATGATATTGCAGACGGATTTTATTTTATGACACCATTTAACCGGACGGGCTTAATTGCGAGAATTATTGAGGCAATCCGACAGGAGGAAGAACGCAGATGACAAGAGAGGAATTTAAGGAATTAGTAAAAAATGGACCGGTTATCTTAGATGGTGCAACCGGAAGCAATCTTCAGAATGCAGGAATGCCGGTAGGAGTCTGCCCGGAGCAGTGGATTTTAGAGCATCCACAGACCATGATAGATTTGCAGCGGGCTTATGTGGAGGCTGGAACACAGATTCTTTTGGCACCGACCTTTACTGCAAACCGCATTAAATTAGAAGAATATGGACTGGCAGATAAGCTGGTAGAGATGAACCAGCAATTAGTTGCCATTTCCAAAGAGGCAGCAGGCGGAAAAGCGCTGGTAGCCGGTGATATTACCATGACCGGTCAGCAGCTTTATCCGATGGGTGAATTGCAGTTTGAAGAACTGGTAGATATTTATAAAGAACAGGTCAAAGTTGTGGCAGATGCGGGAGTAGACTTATTTATCATTGAGACCATGATGAGTCTGCAGGAAACAAGAGCCGCTGTGCTGGCAATCCGTGAAACCTGTGATTTGCCGATTATGGCAAGTATGACTTATAACGAGGATGGCAGAAGCTTGTATGGAACAGATCCGGTAACTGCGGTAGTTACGTTGCAGAGCCTGGGTGCTGATGCAGTGGGAATGAACTGCTCCACAGGACCAGAGGAAATGTTAGAGCCGATTCGCCAGACCGTAGAATATGCCTATGTTCCTGTTTTGGCAAAGCCAAATGCCGGATTACCGGAATTAGAGGATGGTGTAACGGTATACAAGACCACACCGGAAGAATTTGCGGAAGTTGGTGCAAAATTAGTCGAAGAAGGCGTTTCGATTATTGGTGGATGCTGTGGAACGACCCCGGCACATATCAAAGCATTGGCAGATAAAGTAAAACCAATGGGAATCCATCATGTGGAAGCACCAAGACGAAGAGTGCTTACTTCTGAGCGTAAGACGGTAGAAATTGATTTGGACGGACAATTTATGGTAATTGGTGAGCGGATTAATCCGACCGGAAAGAAGAAATTGCAGGCAGAGCTTCGGGAAGGCAGCCTTAATATGGTTCGTGATATGGCACGGGCGCAGGAAGAAAATGGTGCAGCCATTCTGGATGTCAATATGGGTATGAATGGAATTGATGAGAAACAGATGATGTTAAATACCATTCATGAGGTTACTTATACAGTGGATTGTCCGCTTTGTATCGATTCATCCCATGTGGATATTATTGAAGCAGCACTTCGTATTTATCCGGGACGAGCTTTGATTAACTCTATTTCCTTAGAAAAAGAGAAATTCGAAAAATTGCTTCCGATTGCAAAGAAATATGGAGCAATGTTTATTTTGCTTCCGCTTTCTGACGAGGGACTTCCAAAAGATGCAGAAGAGAAGCGGCAGATTGTCCGTACCATTTTAGATGCCGCCTTAAAAATCGGTCTTCATAAAGAAGATATTATCGTGGACGGACTGGTAGCAACGGTAGGTGCCAATCCGCTGGCAGCATTGGAATGTTTCGATACCATCCAGTATTGTAAGGATGAATTGGGCCTTGCCACAGCCTGTGGACTTTCCAATATTTCTTTCGGCTTGCCGGAACGTATTTATGTAAACAGTGCATTTCTTACGATGGCAATTGCAAAAGGACTTACGATGGCAATTGCAAATCCATCCCAGGATTTATTAATGAATGCGGCAGTGGCTTCTGATATGCTTTTACATAAAGAAGGTTCCGATATCCGCTATATCAATCGAATGAACCAGCGGGCACAGAAGGAAGCTCCGGCAACCGATAACGCAGCTTCGGCAGGCACTTTAGAGCCGGCAAATCCGGTATTTGATTGTGTATTAAAGGGAAATAAGGGCAATATTTTAAAAGAAGTAGATAAAGCTTTGGCAGCAGGAGAAGAACCGGGAGCGATTATTAATGGACAGTTGATTCCTGCCATTAATGAAGTAGGTGTCCTTTTTGACAAGCAGATTTATTTCCTGCCGCAGCTGATTTCCAGTGCGCAGACCATGCAGCATGCCATTGAATACTTGGAGCCAATGCTTTCCAAAGATAAGGACGCAGAGCCAAAGGCAACTATTATTATTGCAACCGTAGAAGGTGACATACACGATATCGGTAAGAATCTGGTAGCACTGATGCTCCGTAACTATGGTTATCGTGTCTTAGACCTTGGCAAGGATGTGGCAGCGGATATTATTGTGGATACAGCGTTAAAAGAGAATGCCCAGATTATCGGACTTTCTGCCCTGATGACCACTACTATGATGCGTATGAAGGATGTAGTAGAGCTGGCAAAAGAGCGCGGCTGCAACAGCAAGATTATCGTAGGCGGCGCAGCAATTACACAGAGCTTTGCAGATGAAATCGGTGCAGATGGCTATTCCCCGGATGCAGCTGATTGTGTAAAACTGGTAGAGCGTCTACTGGAAGAAATGTAAATTTTTATTTTGGGAGGTTTTTGATATGGTAAAGATAATTTCAGATAGTACCTGTGATTTATCTGAAGAACTGGTAAAACGTTATGATATTACCATTCTTCCGCTTCACATTTTATTAGGTGACGAAGAATATCTGGATGGAGTAAATATTACTCCGCAGGAGATTTTTGACTGGTCGGATGAACACAAGACCACTCCAAAGACTTCAGCACCATCCGCAGAGCAGGCAGTAGAATTGTTAAAGCCTTATGTAGAAAAAGGTCAGGAGGTTATCTGTTTTGCCATTGCATCCGGGATGTCTTCTTCCATGAATGTGATGCGTCTTGCAACGGAAGAACTGAATGCGGAAAATCTGGTGACTGTAATTGATTCTGCAAATCTTTCTACCGGTATCGGACTTCTTGTCATAGAAGCAGCCGAAATGGCACAGCAGGGAAAGAGCGCGGCAGAGATTACCGCTCGTATCGAAGAATTAAAGCCTCTGGTTCGGGCAAGCTTTGTGGTAGACACCTTAACCTATCTTTATCGTGGTGGCAGATGCAGTGGACTGGCTGCCTTAGCCGGAGGTGCATTAAAGCTTCATCCGCGGATTGGTGTTGAGGATGGTAAGATGGGACCGGGCAAGAAATACCGTGGCAATATGGAAAAGGTTGTGCTCTCTTATGTGAAAGACATGGAAGAAGCAATGAAGAATGCCCGGCCGGAACGCGTATTTATCACTCATTCCGGCAGTGCTCCGGAAATCGTAGATAAGGTACGGGCTTATCTCAATGACCTGCATGTCTTTCATGAAATTTTAGAGACCAGAGCCGGCGGTGTAGTATCCAGCCACTGTGGACCGGGAACACTGGGTGTCTTGTTTATTGCGAAGGAGTAGGGAGAAGGAGAGATGTATGATTTGCAAAGGTATCTCATAAGGCAGGTATCCGGCAGCTTGACAGAATTATTGGAGTAATTTTGAATCTTGAAATATTTTCAAAAATTTTAAATATTTCAAAAATATTTTTGAAAAAGTGCTTGACTTCACTATTCCTATATAGTATACTAGCAAAGCGGGTTGCAGATGAGTAACCCGCAGGAATATGGGATCTTAGCTCAGCTGGGAGAGCATCTGCCTTACAAGCAGAGGGTCACAGGTTCGAGCCCTGTAGGTCCCATTCCAAAACAAATAATTGAATATGGCGGAATAGCTCAGTTGGCTAGAGCACACGGTTCATACCCGTGGTGTCGAGAGTTCAAATCTCCCTTCCGCTACTGAAAAAGAATCTTGCAGATGTAGGATTCTTTTTTTGCGAGTAGTAAGAAAAAATCTGGCATCAGGAAAGAACTGCAGGTGAGAATTTCTTGTAAATCTCTTACCGACCTGTTTTCCTATTTAAAAATAGCTTATGGCTCCTGAAAAAGTCCAATCTCAGGCGGATAGTAACTAAAGATAAAAAACAGAATTGCAAGAATTACAAGGCAGGTAAGTAGCAGTCCATTGCGGTTGGCAAGTTTGCGGTTATCTTTCAGAAACCATCCGGTAAGAAAGACACCCAGAACACTGAGGTAGAAAATTGCAATATCAATCGCCATGACAGAGAAGCCAAGCACACCGGTGTATGTGTAGAAGAGAATTGGAATCAATGCCAATCCGACCAGTGTCCCAATGGAGAGTGCCACAGGAATCGGACTTTGTTCCGGAAGCTTGAAAAAGAGAAACAGCACAAGAGCTAGCATCGGAAAGAACAGAAGCTTCATGTGCTCCCAGGTGGATTCATTCCATGGTGCAAAAAGCCGTACGATGGAATTGTTACCGGACCATTCATAGACAAAATGTAATAGGGTTCCAATTACGGACATAAAGAGAAAACCCCAGATAAAAAGTTTTTTAGAATTCATAAAATACCTCCTGATACAATAGTATGATGCAAAACAGGAAATAATATGAAAAAAGAAATCTATAAACAGCTATCAGAAAATACCTCCAGTGTGGTATAATGTCCGTAAGCATTGAGCAGTGCCAAAAACAAGAAAAATCCAGATTGGCTGCTTGCAGACAAAACTGGATTTTCCTTGTTTTTGATAGGGCGAAAGCCCGAGAGCGGGAAGGTGCATGGCAGCTTCCCGCATGCACTGCGGAGCTGGACCGAGATAGGGCGAAAGCCCGAGAGCGGGAAGGTGCATGGCAGCTTCCCGCGTGGCACTGCGAAGTTGGATCGAGATAGGGCGAAAGCCCGAGAGCAGGAAGATGCAAAGCAGCTTCCTGCGTGGCACTGCGAAGTTGGATCGAGATAGGGCGAAAACCCGAGAGCAGGAAGATGCAAAGCAGCTTCCCGCATGCACTGCGGAGCTGGACCGAGATAGGGCGAAAGCCCGAGAGCGGGAAGGTGCAAAGCAGCTTCCCGCATGCACTGCGGAGCTGGACCGAGATAGGGCGAAAGCAGAGAGCCGGAAAGTTGAAAAGAAAAAAAGAAAGCAGGTAATCACATGCGAGTAGGAATGGGATATGATGTTCATAAATTAGTAGAAGGAAGAAAATTAATCATAGGCGGAGTGGAGATACCGCACAGTCTTGGCTTGCTGGGACATTCGGATGCAGATGTATTGTTACATGCCATCATGGATGCGTTGCTGGGGGCAGCGGCTTTAGGAGATATCGGAAAGCATTTTCCGGATACAGACCCGGCATATGAGGGGATTTCCAGTATAAAATTATTGGAAGAAGTGGGACAGCTTTTAGAGAAAGAGAATTATGTCATTGATAATATCGATGCTACGATTATTGCCCAGAAGCCAAAGATGCGTCCACACATTGAGAAGATGGAAGAAAATATTGCACAGGCATTGAAGGTAGACGTCAGTCAGGTAAATGTAAAGGCAACCACAGAGGAAGGGCTTGGCTTTACCGGAAGCGAAGATGGAATCAGCTCCCAGGCAATCTGTGCTATCTCAAGTATCTATGAAAACAGCATAGCAGTGGGAGGCAGTGAACGAAATTGTGCAGGCTGCCCGGGATGCGGAAAATAACTTTTCTATTGACAAAATGGCAATTCGTGCATAAACTAGTAGCGTAAAAAGAATTTAAAAATGATTCAGAAATGAATTGATAAATGCAGTGAACGGAAAGAGTAGTATACATGCGTGAATAAAAGAGAGAGACTGTCATCGGCTGAAAGCAGTCTTGATTCCAAAGTATATGAAGTGCATCCGGAAGCAGTCCCGGTGAAAGCAAGTAGCCAGGAACGAATAGCACACGTTACGTGTATTGAGGGAAAGCAGCAATGCTTTACTTAGAGTGGAACCGCGGAATAACTTCGTCTCTATATTTATATAGAGACGATTTTTTACTTTATAGGAAATTGCTTTCCTGTAAAGTAAAAAATCGCTCCGCGAGAAAAATTGCAGGCTTGCATGCATAAAGGAAAGAATCTATACAGTGAACAGGAGGCTGTAATCATGGGTTTTATAAAAGAATTAAAAGAGGAATTTGAGATTATCAAGGAGCGTGATCCGGCATTAAAATCTCCAATGGAGGTTTTGCTTTATCCGTCATTTCGTGTTATGCTTAGTTATAGGCGTGCACATAAGCATTACCTGAAGGGACATTTCTTCCGGGCGAGATATATTTCACAGAAAGCAGCAAGAAAAACCGGAATTGAGATACATCCGGGCGCAGTAATTGGAAAAGGATTCTTTATCGACCATGGTACCGGCGTTATCATCGGAGAGACATCAATTATCGGAGATAACGTAACCTTATATCAGGGTGTAACCCTGGGCGGAACCGGTAAGGAGACCGGAAAGCGTCATCCGACCTTAGAGGATAATGTAATGGTAAGTGCCGGAGCAAAAATCATCGGTTCCTTTACGGTAGGTGAGAATTCGAAAATCGGTGCCGGAAGTGTGGTAATTGAAGAAGTACCGCCAAATTGTACCGTAGTAGGTGTTCCGGGACGAATCGTAAAACGTAACAATGTAAAAATTCCACGCAGTGATATGGATCAGTGCAATCTGCCGGACCCGGTACAGGAAGACATCAATGTATTGCAGCGGGAAAATTCAGAATTATGCAACCGTATCATTGATATGGAAAAAGAGATAAAAGCATTAAAGCAGGAAGTAGAAAAGAATTAAATAAGTAATTCCAGGAACGATGGAGGATAACATGGAGAACAACGTAAAGATTTTTAATACCCTTACAAGAAAAGTAGAGATCTTTGTGCCAAACGAAGATGGAAAAGTGAAAATGTATACCTGCGGACCAACCGTATATCATTTTGCACATATCGGAAATCTGCGCAGCTATATTATGGAAGATGTATTAGAGAAAACACTTCGCTATGCAGGTTATGATGTAAAGCGTGTCATGAACATAACAGACGTAGGACATCTTTCCAGTGATGCAGATACCGGTGAGGATAAAATGTTAAAGGGCGCAAAGCGTGAGCACAAGACCGTTATGGAGATTGCAAAGTATTATACCGATGCATTCTTTTCCGATTGCTCCAAATTAAATATCAAACGTCCGGATGTGGTAGAGCCGGCAACCAATTGTATCCCGGAATTTATTCATATGATAGAGGTACTTTTAGAGAAAGGCTATGCATATATTGCCGGAGAAAATGTATATTTTGATACATCAAAATTAGATGATTATTATGTATTCTCCAGCCAGAGCGAAAAAGAGCTGATGGTAGGTGTCCGTGATGACGTATCCGAGGATGAAAATAAGCGCAACAAGAGTGATTTTGTATTGTGGTTTACCAAGTCCAAATTCGATAACCAGGAACTGAAATGGGATAGTCCATGGGGCGTTGGTTATCCGGGCTGGCATATCGAGTGCTCCTGCATCAGCATGAAGCATTTAGGCGAATATATGGATATTCACTGTGGTGGTGTGGATAATATTTTCCCACATCATACCAATGAGATTGCACAGAGTGAAGCATATCTTGGACACAAATGGTGTAATTACTGGTTCCATGTGCATCATCTGAATGATAAATCAGGGAAAATGAGTAAATCCAAGGGAGATTTCCTGACCGTTTCCTTATTGGAAGAAAAAGGTTATCTACCGCTGGTATATCGTATGTTCTGTCTGCAGTCCCATTACAGAAAGCCATTGGAATTCTCTTATGAAGTAATGGATAATATGGAAAATTCCTATGTAAAGCTTCGTAAGACCATTGCAAAACTGGATGCGTCTACAGAAGTAGAGCAGGATAAATTTGATGCATACAAAGAGAAATTCCTGCAGGCATTAGAGGATGATTTAAATACTTCCATGGCACTGACTGTAGTATATGAAGTATTGAAAGCCGATATGACCGATGCAACCAAGCTTGCACTGGTAAAAGATTTTGATTATGTATTATCTCTTGATTTAGCAGCGGGAGAAGTAGCAAATCCTGCCGACGAGATCGATGCAGATTTAGAAGCATATGTATTAGAAAAAATCGAAGAGCGTAAGGCTGCAAAGAAGGAAAAAGATTTTGCCAAAGCAGATGCAATTCGTAATGAACTTTTGGAAAAAGGAATTGTCTTAGAGGATACCAGAGAGGGTGTAAAATGGAAAAAGGCATAAATTCCCATATCAAAGAATATTTTGACCTGCCAAAGGTGGATGTAGCAACCTACTCCCCTTTGGCACTTGCCTACATAGGAGATGGCATTTATGACCTTGTCATAAGAAGCATTGTAGTTGGAAAAGGCAATACCAAGGCATCCCGTCTGCATCAGACCACCAGTCATCTGGTGAAAGCACATGCGCAGGCAACGATGATGGAGACACTGACTCCGATGCTTACGGAAGACGAAAAGGAAATTTACCGCAGAGGCAGAAATGCCAAGTCTCCGACCATGGCAAAAAATGCAACTATGTCAGATTATCGCCGTGCCACCGGCTTTGAAGCATTGATGGGCTATTTATATCTGACGGATCAGTTTGAGCGGATTTTGGAACTGGCGAAAGAAGCAATCAGACACTATAATGTGAAGACCGGAAAGAATGATCTGGCAGGAGGAAAGTAGAATGGAAGAAATGCAGATGGAAAACACACAGGCAGAAAGCACGAAGATAGAAGGAAGAAATGCAGTTTTAGAAGCATTTCGTTCCGGGAAAACCATAGACAAGCTGTTTGTATTAGATGGCTGTAAAGACGGTCCCATTCAGACCATTTTAAGAGAAGCGAAAAAACATGATACGCTGGTACAGTTTGTTGCAAAGGAACGTTTAGAGCAGTTGTCAGAGACGAAGAAGCATCAGGGTGTCATTGCCATGGCAGCAGCATTTTCCTATGCAACGGTAGAAGATATTTTAGAAAATGCCAGAAAGAAAAATGAAGCACCATTTGTCATTTTGCTGGATAATATTGAAGACCCGCACAATTTGGGCGCAATTATCCGTACTGCCAATCTGGCAGGTGCCCATGGCGTCATTATTCCAAAGCGCCGTGCAGTGGGACTGACCGCTACCGTAGCAAAGGCTTCTGCAGGAGCCATTTATTATACACCGGTAGCAAAGGTAACCAATCTTACCAATACCATCCGGGAATTAAAGGAGCAGGGCATGTGGTTTGTCTGTGCAGATATGGGTGGCACAACCATGTATGATCTGGATTTAAAAGGTTCTATCGGACTGGTTATCGGAAATGAAGGAGAAGGTGTCAGCAAATTAGTAAAAGAAAACTGTGACTTTGTGGCATCGATTCCAATGAAAGGAGATATTGACTCCTTAAATGCATCGGTAGCAACAGGTGTTTTAGCTTATGAAATTGTAAGACAGAGATTAAGTTAACAGGAGAGAGAGATGCAATCTTATCAGAACATGAGTGATGAGGAATTAATTGCAGCACTTCGTAGTGGTGAAAAAGAAATTACAGATTATCTGATGGACAAATACAAGAGTCTGGTTAAGAAAAAAGCAAAAGCACTTTATCTCATTGGTGGTGAGACGGACGATTTGATTCAGGAGGGAATGATTGGTCTGTTTAAAGCTGTCCGAGATTATCAGCCGGATAAAGACAGCAGCTTTTTTCATTTCGCAGACCTTTGTATTGCAAGGCAGATGTATACAGCGGTGGAGGCTTCCAATCGGAAAAAGCATGCACCGCTCAATTCGTATGTACCACTTTATGCAGATAGTGAGGATTCGGAAGGCAGGAATCTGGCGGATGTGTTAGAGACTATAGATGAGGCGAATCCGGAGAATTTATTTATCAGTCAGGAAGACCGGGAAGATTTCAAGCGGAAAGTAAATGAAACTTTAAGCAAAATGGAACAGGAAGTGTTGTCGTATTATCTGCAGGGCTTTCGCTATGAGCAGATTGCAGAAGCTATGGGAAAAGAGCCGAAGGCTGTGGATAATGCGTTACAGCGTTTAAAGAAGAAGTTGAAAGGGAAGTAACAGCATGAAAAATATCATTCACATTTTTCGTAGGGACGTAAGAGGACTTTGCAGGAATTTTTTCGCACTGGTCATTGCAATCGGATTGTGTTTTATTCCATCTTTGTATGCATGGTTTAATATTTATTCCAACGAGGATCCTTATGCCAACACCGGAAATATCTATATTGCAGTGGCATCTGAAGATGAAGGAATGAAATTAGAGGATGGCACAACCGTCAACATGGGTGCTCAGGTGATTGACCAGTTGAAGGAGAATAAGTCCATAGGCTGGCAGTTTGTAGACAGCTCTGATGAAGCAATCAACGGAGTAGAAAGTGGAAAATATTATGCGGCAGTAGTTATTGGTGACCGCTTTTCCGAGAGCATGTTCAGCATCTTTTCTAAAGGACTGGAGAATCCGACCATTACATATTATGAGAATGAGAAGAAAAATGCCATTGCAACGAAAATTACCGATACTGCGGTGAGCACATTAAAGTCCAGTATCAATGAGACATTTCTTGAGACAGCGGCAAGTGCCATGTTTGCCCAGATGGATAATCTTTCTGAGAAAATAAGTGAAGATGGTGGTGTGGATGGATTCCGCCAGAAATTAGAGCAGCTCAGCCAGAATTTAAAGGACTATGATGCCATGATAGACAGCTTCCTGTCCGGAAATGAAGAACTGAGTGCAGGGATTGATGAAGCCAATTCCAGTGTGTCAAAGGTGGAAGATAAAATTGATTCAGCTGTAAATTCCCTGAATGGAACAAAGACACAATTAGACAGTACGGATACTACACTTTCAGATTTTTCCAAGAATGTGGAGACAACCTTAACGGATATTGAGAATTCTTTGAATAAGATTTCAACGGATATTACCAATGCCGGACTGGGAGATTCTGCCAAGAAGACAACTGAAAGTATTGAGACAACAACGAATGATATCAAGACCTTAAATGACCAGTTGCAGTCGCTTTATGGAGCAATCAGTGGACTCAAGACGGATGAGAGCTTTACGGACGAGCAGAAAACGGATATGGATGATGTGATGTCACAGATTGATGCGTTGAAGCAGGATGCAGAAGAAATGCAGAAGCTTTTAGAGACACTGATGCCGGACAATGCATCAGATGCAGTAAAAGATGCGGTAGATACTGTGACAGGCGGAATGAATACAGCATTGTCTACCTGCAGCAAGACCATTGAAAATATGAAGAATGTATACACCAATAATCTGGTGCCTGGAGTATCCGGAATATTGGATACGGCATCCCAGATACTGGTCAATGTAACCAATCTTTTGAATAATCTGAATAATACATTAGGTGACATGGAAACCATTTTCGATGGAACCTTAGATATGGTAGATGCTACAGATGAAAGCTTTACACAGATTCAGACATTGCTGCAGACCTGTGATACAAAGATAGAAGAGGCAATCAGCAAGCTGGATGAAGCATCGGAAGATGAACAGATGCAGATTATCATGGAACTTTTGGGCGGCGATCCGGAATCCTATGGTAGATTCTTTGCACAGCCGGTAAAAGTGGAGACAAAGCAGGTTTATGAGATTAAAAACTATGGTTCTGCGGTAGCACCATTTTATACGACACTGGCACTCTGGGTAGGCGGTATTGTACTGGTTTCCCTGATTAAAGTAAAGGCATCCGAAAAGGATTTGACCAATCCGAAGCGTTATCAGCTTTTCCTGGGAAGATATTTAATCTTCTTTGTGATGGGACAGATACAGGCATTGATTATTGTACTGGGCAATATTTATCTGTTGCATTGCCAGGTGAAGAATCCGGTATTGTTCTGGTTTGCGGCGTCGCTGACGAGCTTTACCTTTATCCTTTTAATCTATGCGCTGACACTCTCCTTTGGAGATATCGGAAAAGCACTGGTGGTTGTAATGGTTGTTATCCAGATTGCAGGTTCCGGTGGAACATATCCGATTGAGATATTGCCGGAATTTTACCGGCGGGTATATATTTTCTTCCCATTTCCATATGCTATTAATGCCATGCGTGAAACCATTGGCGGCATGTATGGCGGAGCCTATGAGAAGAATCTGGCAGAGCTTCTGATTTTCGCAGCAGCGGCATTGTTAATCGGACTGCTGATTCGCGTACCATTTATGGGTATCAATCATTTCGTAGAAAAGCGAATGAAAGATACGAAGATGATGTAAGAGAGCAGGTGAAGAGCAGATGGAAAAGAAAGAAGATTATGAAAAGCTTTATGACATGCTTTTAGGCTATGAGCAGGAGATTCATAAGAAGAACCAGAAACGTATCCGCATCGGATTGCGGTGTCTTATCATTATTCCACTGATTTTCCTGGCATTGTTATTCTGGACAGAAAGCTCAAAAATTGTATTTTTGATTCTGTGGATTGTATCGCTGTTTATTCTGGCAGGATATTTAATCTTTGTAGAATATTCGGACTATAAATTACAGGAAAAATTAAATGAGATTTCCAACCGGGAGCAGCAGGAGAGAGATGCACTGATTGGCGATGGAATTGCCCAGGTAGAAGAACGGATTCGTACCGTACTTCAGACGGCAGAGCAGGAACTTTTAACGGATAGCACAAAGGAGTAGCAGAGGGATAACACATGAAAAATATTTTTAGAATCTTTTACCGGGATTTTAAGAGAGTCAGCACAAATGTGGTAGCAGTGGTTATTGTAATAGGTCTTTCCATTATTCCATCACTGTACGCATGGTTTAATATATTGTCCAACTGGGACCCGTATGGACCGGAATCTACATCAAATCTTAAGATAGCAGTATATTCCGCAGATGAGGGAATTGACATGGGAGGTCTGCCTGTAAATATCGGAGACAGCGTCATTGATGCCCTGAAAGCCAACCAGACTATGGGCTGGCAGTTTACTGATACCATGGATGAAGCAACCGACGGTGTATACAGCAGTGAATATTATGCGGCACTGATTATTCCCGAGGATTTCTCCAAGAAAATGATAAGCTTCCTTAACGGAGAAGTACAGAATCCGCAGATTATTTATTATGAAAATGAGAAGAAAAATGCCATTGCACCAAAGATTACATCCAAGGCAAAAACGGCAGTGCAGGAACAGGTAAATGCAACCTTTGTCAGCACTCTGGCAGAAGTCATGTTAAAGGTAAATGATGTCATGGTAGAAAATGGAATGGATTCCGGCTCTATGATAAATCTTTTTCTGACACAGCTTAATGATTTAAGCGGAGATTTGGACGGCTATATTGCATTGCTGAATTCTTTTGTCAGCATTACCAATTCGGCATCCAGCCTGATTGATACGACACAGGTTATGCTGCCGAATCTGAATACGATGGTAGATGATGGTTCGAATACGGTAAATACCATGCAGGGAGCATTGAATTCCGGCAGCCTTAATGCCAGTGCTTTGGCTGAGGTTATTTCAGCAAATCTTAATACAGCAGCCGACAGCCTTGACAATATCAATACGCTGATACAGAATGCCTTAGATCAGTTGGATAACTATGGTGATTTATCTTCCGGCGGACTACAGAGCGCAATTAATATGATGCCGCTAATCCGTCAGTTATTTGAAAACAGTGTGGCAGACTGGAAGGATGATGAAAGTGTTTCCGGTCAGATTGCAGAAATCGAAGCACAGTTAGATAAAATTGAAGCAGATTTAAACAGTGTCCAGAATAATGTCACAGATTTAACTACTGCAAAGGATACTTTAAACACTGAAATATCTACCGAAATAACTTCCTGTAAGACCAAAATAAAAGCTTTAAAAGATACGTTTGACTATTCGGTAAAAGGTCAGCTGGAGACAACCATTCAGTCCATGCAGGGGTCACTGAATCAGACACAGGCAATTTTAAATGGTGTCGATGGAGATTTTGATGAAGTATCGGAAGTATTGGATGCTTATAGTGAAACCCTCGATAAGGGAAATGAAAGCTTAAGTGATTCACTGGCAGCAGCACAGGAAATGAAGACCGGACTTGACAGTGTGATTACAAGTCTCAGTGCTCTGGAAATCAGTGACCAGTATCAGGCTTTGATGAAAATCTTAGAGACCGACCCGACTTTGTTAGGAGATTTCTTATCTTCTCCGGTCAATATGGAGACGAAAGAGATTTATCCGATTTCCAATTATGGTTCGGCAATGTCACCGTTCTATACGGTACTGGCATTGTGGGTAGGTGCGTTGATTCTGGTGGCAATCATTCATGTAAAGGTACTTCCGGATGAGAAAATACCGGATGCAAAACCTTACCAGAAATTCTTTGGAAGATATATTACATTCTTCCTGATTGGACAGGTGCAGGCATTGATTACTGCACTGGGAGATTTGTTTTATATTAAGATACAATGCCATAACCCGTTCTTATTCTGGCTTGCCTGCGCATGTTGCAGCTTTGTATTTACCTTATTTATGTACGCATTAACGGTAGCCTTTGAAAATGTCGGAGAGGCTTTGGCGGTAGTCATCATGGTTATCCAGGTAGCAGGAGCAGGCGGTTCCTTCCCAATCGAAGTACTGCCGGCAATCTATCAGCGGATTTACCGTTTCTTCCCATTCCCTTATGGAATGGATGCACTCCGGGAGACCATCGGTGGTATGTATGGAATGACTTATTGGAAATGCCTCGGCATCTTGGGCATCTATATTATAATCTCACTTCTGATTGGACTTGTAATTGCAATTCCGTTCCGGAAGTTAAATATGAAGATTGAGCATAGCAAAGAAAAATCTGACATTATGCTGTAGAAAAGTATTGACAATCATAGCTCTCTATAGTATAGTATTACAAGTCGGGATTAGTTCCGACAGAATTGCTGGCATGGCTCAGTCGGTAGAGCGTCGCATTGGTAGTGCGGAGGTCACGGGTCCGATTCCCGTTGCCAGCTTAACTGGAAAAAAGGCTGTAATCCTTGATAAATCAAGGGTTATAGCCTTTTTGGTTGCAGGCATCCGTAAGAAGCTGCCAGTGGCAGGTTCTGTAGGTAATAGGCACAAGTAGGTGCAAATGAGGTAAAATAAATATCGAGTAGTATCGAGTAAAAAACGGTTCTAAAGAGTAATTCCTGCAACTTTTTGACATACGACAGAATTTGTGGAAGCAGATAGATATAGATGAGAATTATGCTAATAATAAAAGAAGCAGTTTCACGATCAAACTCCCGAGGGTTTAACAACGATAATGAACTACTTCTAGGAAAAGTATATCACAAAATTAGAAGAATACAATAGAAACTTTAATAATGTTGTGGAGGTAATTGAGAGTGGCAGGTTCAAGAAAAATTACAGAACCAATGAAGGATTTGATAAAGGGATTGGATTTTTGTGGAGTAGATACAAACATAATAGTTGGAATAACCAACGCATTGAAAACGGACGAAGAAGTGGTAGAACTGATTCGGTTCGCGTACAAGATACCGAAAGAAGTATATCTGAACAATACATTGGAAGCAGAAGAACAGATAATGGCAAAAGTATTACAGATAACCCAGCGAAGAGATACTCGATAGATATTGACGAAGACCTCATGGCAATCCTGGAAGAGGAGTATTCCGATACAGAAAAAGAAATGGGTTCTATTATTGAGGATGGAAAAGGAGAAAAAGTGCTCTGATTGGATAATAAATTGGTGTATACCGATTATGAAGGAAAAGGCGGAATCAAATTTGACGAAATAAAAGTGGTTAGTGCATACGGTAAAGAGAGTATGCAAAATCTAATAGACAGTAGTAGAGTTCAATATATCGAGTTATAGGACAAAACGTGTTGATGGCTAATCCCATTCTGTA
>ULTW01066964.1_pt1 | contig 28420 bp, 26 predicted proteins | sample 1957961 | NCBI WGS metagenome assembly ULTW01 (sample SAMEA4835744, study PRJEB28245) | human gut metagenome | biome: gut microbiome; material: fecal sample | place: Denmark | collected 2008 | reverse complement strand
CTCATGTGGGCTTAGACCTTTTGACCCTGGCATCATATAATATTTACTTCCTTACTATATTGCTTTATCGTGACAGTGTCAAGCTTAGAGAAAAGTTTTTAATACTTGCAGCACGCCGTTTTCCCAATAAGGTGCACAGGTTCCCTTTGCGGCAGCGATTACTTCCTCTCTGGCGTTGGATACCGCATAGCTGGTTCCGGCGCTCTCAAGCATTTCTATATCATTCAGATTGTCTCCGAAAGTACAGGTCTCCTCCGGGGCAATGCCGAGATATTCCTGCAAAAACCGAATAGCGGTTCCTTTGTTGACACCTAACGGGTTACAGTCCATCCATTCTTTGCCGGAGGAAGCGATTTTAGCCTTGGTCTGCCAGGTGGGAGTGAAAAGAGGGGCGCACATTTCTTCACATGCCGAAGGGTGATATACAGTGAATTTGATCACGTTGTCCACAGGTGTTTTTAACAGATCCGGAACTTCGCGGATATCATATCCGTAGGAATCTGTGAGCCATCGGAACATGCGGCTTCCGGCATCTTCCGCCAGACAATAGTCCGGGGTGGCAATAAAACAATCACAGTCCGGCAGGTTGTTTCGGACTGTTTCGCACATCCCATGCCAGACATCTTCGGGCAGAGTGTGGACTTTTAAAATTTTGTGCGGGGTACGGACTACCGTGCCGCCGTCCGTGATATAGAGAAGCTTATCCCGTATGGGAGCAAAAAGCTTCCGTTCACTGATAAATTGTCTGCCGGAGCAGGCGACGAAAATGATTCCTTTTTCGGTGAGTTTATCAATCACAGTCATATATTCGGGATCCAGCATCAGCGTACCGTCTTTTAGAAGCGTACCGTCAATGTCGGTTGCAATCAATTTGATCATAGCTCCTCCTGTTAGTGGAAAGTATGCTATGATTATAGCCTATCTGTAAGCGGATTGGCAATGACATCCGCAAGATTGACATCCTCAAGATAGATAAAACAGTTGGAAAAACGGAAAAAATATAGTATCGTAGATTGTAAAGATAAAGAAGCGGTAAAAAGGCGGTAAGAAACAGATAAGGGATAGACAAGAAACCTGAAGAAGCAGCAGGAACCGGGCATAGAAGGGTTAACGATAAGAATGAAGAAATTAATTATAGGAATTCTGGCACATGTGGATGCCGGCAAGACGACACTGGCGGAAGGCCTTTTATATACCTGCGGAACGATCCGCAAGGCAGGGAGAGTGGATCACGGAGATGCTTTTCTGGACAATGGGGACATGGAGAGGAAGAGAGGCATCACGATCTTTTCCAAGCAGGCGAGAATCCGGTGGAAAGATGTGGATATCACTCTGTTAGATACTCCGGGACATGTGGATTTTTCCGCTGAAATGGAGAGGACACTGCAGGTACTGGATGCAGCGATTCTTGTGATCGACGGCAGCGACGGCGTGCAGGGGGATGTATACACACTGTGGAGATTATTGAAAAGGTATGAGGTTCCGGTATTTTTATTCGTAAATAAAATGGATCAGCCGGGCACCGAGCGGGACAAAATACTGACCGAACTGCAAAGTAAGCTGGATGGCAATATTGTAATCGTTGAAAATATCATGGCGCAGGAGAAATACGGAGAAAACCGTGAGCAGGAACTGGAACATGCCGCTATGTGCAGCGAAGCACTGATGGAGGAATATCTGGAGACCGGAGACTTGCAGCCGGAGAGTATGGCATTCACCGTGGCGCAGCGGAAGCTGTTTCCCTGCTTTTTTGGATCGGCGTTGAGGCAGGAAGGCATAGAAAAGCTGCTGGACGGGCTGAATTTCTATCTGCCGGAACCGGAATATTCACAGGAGTTTGGAGCCAGAGTCTATAAAATCGGCAGAGATACGGCGGGGAACCGTCTGACGTATCTGAAAGTCACCGGAGGGACGCTTCGGGTCAAAATGATGATCGGTAATGAGAAAAGCAGTGCCGGGGAAGAGACCTGGGAGGAAAAGGCAGACCAGCTGCGCCTGTACAACGGAGGAAACTATGAGACTGCAGACAGCGTGCCGGCGGGAGAAGTCTGCGCGATCACGGGACTCACGAAGACATTTGCAGGACAGGGACTGGGCTATGAAAGCGAGAATCTGGCACCGGTGTTGGAACCGGTATTGACATACAGACTGAGTTTCCCCCCGGATGTGGATCCGGTGACAGCGCTCGGAAAGCTCAGACAGCTGGAAGAAGAGGAGCCGCAGTTACATGTATTATGGCAGGAGGAAAAGCGGGAGATCCATATGCAGGTCATGGGGCAGGTGCAGATGGAGATCCTGAAAAATATCCTGTGGGAGCGTTTCGGACTGGAAGCGGAATTCGATGCGGGAAGTATTGTCTATAAGGAGACGCTGGCGGAGCCGGTGGAAGGCATCGGCCATTTTGAACCCCTGCGACATTATGCGGAAGTACACCTGTTGCTAGAACCCGGTGAACGGGGCAGCGGACTGCAGTTCGCATCTGCATGCAGTGAGGATATGCTGGATCGGAACTGGCAGAGACTGATCCTGACTCATTTGGAGGAAAAAAGGCATGTGGGAGTGCTCACTGGATCGGAGATCACAGATCTTCGGATACTGTTGATCGCCGGGAAGGCACATACTAAGCATACGGAAGGCGGAGATTTCCGGCAGGCAACTTATCGCGCCATCCGCCAGGGACTGCGCAGTGGAAAAAGTATTCTGCTTGAGCCGTGGTTTTCCTATCGGCTGGAAGTACCGACAGAGAATCTCGGCAGAGCAATGTCAGATATCACCAGGATGAACGGACGATTCGATCCGCCGGTGACTGAAGGAAACAACAGCGTACTGACGGGCAGTGTGCCGGTGGCAACCATGCGGGATTACGCCAGAGAAGTAGCTTCCTATACCAAAGGACACGGCAGACTGTCCTGCAGCCTGCAGGGGTACGAGCCCTGCCATAATACGGAAGAGGTGATGGCACAGACGAATTACGATCCGGAGGCGGATACTGTCAATCCTACCGGTTCCGTATTCTGCGCTCACGGAGCCGGTTTCCAGGTGCCCTGGGATCAGGTGCCGGAATACGCCCATGTGGAGAGCGGCTGGGTACCGGATCCGGAGGAGAATGCAGAGTCTGGTGATGACGCTTTACAGGGAATGCCGGCAGTGAACAGACGGCAGGGAGCTGTACGTCAGACGGGCGGCGGCACAGAGCGTGTCATATCTCAGGAGGAGATCGAAGAGATCTTCCGTCGGACCTATGGGAAACGGGCAGAGGATTCCCACAGATTCCGAAGATATCATACTTCTTCCGGCAGCCGCAGCAACTATACGAGCAGCCAGACGGACAGCGTGCGGACACCGAAGGCCAAAGCAGGCCCTCAGGAAAAACCGGAAGAATATCTGCTGGTGGACGGCTATAATATTATTTTCGCATGGCCGGAGCTGCGGGAGCTTTCGAAGATCAACCTGGACAGCGCCAGGGATAAGCTGATGGATATCCTGTGCAATTATCAGGGCTATCAGGGATGCCGGCTGATCCTGGTCTACGATGCTTATAAGGTGAAGGGGAATCCCGGATCCACCATGAAATATCATAATATAGAAGTGGTCTATACGAAGGAAGCGGAGACCGCAGACCAGTATATTGAGCGCACAACGCATGAGCTGGGAGCAAAACCGCAGAAATACCGCGTGACGGTAGCTACCTCAGATGCCCTGGAGCAGATGATCATCTGGGGCAACGGTGCCACGAGGATGTCGGCACTTGGGCTGAAGGCAGCGGTGGAGGCGGCCGGGGCGGAATATTTTGAATAAATAAGGGAGTTTTAACGGACTAAAAAAAGAGTAGTCTATACCTGTCAGATCGGGGATGACCCGATGGAAAACGTATCATGTATGAATAGAAAGAGGTATAGATTATGAGAAGACAGGCTGTTTCCAATGTTGCATTTTATGTTGTCACTGTTGTATTGATCCTGATCATTGTATTGTGCGTGGGAGGAACCGCCAGAAGCGAAAGCCGGGATGAGGCACAGCGGGTAGAGAACAGAGTGCAGGAACAGCAGCTGCTTACGGATGTAAGACAATATCTGAAGAATAACGGGTATACGAACAGCGGCGTGACTCTGACGTATGTGACAGATGCAGACGGCGATCCGGAGTATACTTTCACGATCCATCATAAGAGGATCAATGACATGAGCGAAGAGGAACGGGAAGCTTTCAGTGCAGAGCTTATGCAGGCATGCAATGCTTCCGGCAGTTACTGCATCTCTTACGAATATCTTTTAACAGATTTTTAAGGGAGACATGACATTTTTCAAAATAGGGGTTATACTGTTACCATATGCCGCAGCAGAGGCGATGGGAAAGGAGAAGGACAGATGACATTTATTCCCAAACCACATGAGATATATAAGCATTTTAAAGGGAATCTGTACCAGATCGTCACGATAGCACAGCATTCGGAGACCGGAGAGCAGCTGGTGATCTATCAGGCAATGTACGGAGATTTCAAGATCTATGCGAGACCGCTTGCGATGTTTACGAGCGAAGTGGATAAGGTCAAATACCCTGAGGTGCAGCAGAGATTCCGCTTTGAATTACAGGGTGCGGATGCGGACAGACAGATACGTGAGACCGATGAAGTGAACGGTGGGCAGACGACAACACAGGCAGTGCCGACAGCAACAGCGCAGGACACGGCGATTTGGACAGCGCAGGCAGCAACGGTGCAGGACGCGGCGACTGTGGCAGCACAGGCAACAGCACAGCCGGCATCTGTAGAGACACAGCCGGAGGAGCCCGAACTGGATCCTTTGGTACTGGAATTCCTGGATGCGGATTCTTATGAGCAGAAGTTAAATATTCTCGCAGGATTACATCACCGGATCACCGATGAGATGATCACGACCATGGCGATCGCCTGCGATATCGAAGTAAATGACGGTGAGACAGAGGAACGTTATGAAGAACTGAAAAACTGCCTGCTCACCATGGAGAAGTTTGAATGCAATCGTCTGAGATAGACATTAGTGAAAATTTAACAGATTTTAAGGAAATCTTTAGGAAAGGTGACCTTCTTGCGATTCCCAAACCACTTTTAAAATGGTATGATAATAATCGCAGGATCCTTCCCTGGAGAGAACAGCCCACACCCTATCGCGTATGGGTCTCTGAGATCATGCTACAACAGACCAGAGTGGAAGCGGTGAAGCCCTATTTTCAGAGATTCATGGATACCCTGCCGGATATTGCAGCATTAGCGGAAGCGCCGGAGGAGACTCTGTTAAAGCTGTGGGAAGGTCTGGGCTATTATAACAGGGTGCGGAACCTTCAGAAAGCAGCAATTCAGATCGTGGAAGACTACGGCGGCAGAATGCCGGATTCTTATGAAGAATTGCTGAAATTAAAAGGAATCGGAAGCTATACGGCGGGAGCTGTATCTTCTATTGCTTACGGAAGACCGAATCCGGCGGTGGATGGCAATGTGCTCAGAGTGATCTCCAGAATACGTAAGGATGAGCGGTGCATCTCTGAGGACAAGGTGAAAAAGTCCGTGGAGAAGGATCTGTGGGAGGTTATACCGAAGGACAGACCCGGGGATTTTAACCAGGCAATGATGGAGATCGGAGCCTGCGTGTGTATTCCAAACGGTGCCCCTCATTGTGAGGAGTGTCCGCTTAGGCAGATCTGTCTGGCATACGAAGATGGAACGCAGCAACAGTACCCGAATAAGGCAAAGGCAAAGGAACGGACCATAGAGGAGAAGACGATCCTCATTATCCGGGATGCGGAGCTTGCGGTGCTGCACAAGCGGCCGGCTAAGGGGCTGCTCGCCGGAATGTATGAGTTTCCGTCAATGAAAGGATTCTGTACGGCGGAAGAGGTGAAGGAATATCTGACAGAGAACGGACTGCAGGTACTCAGGATCCAGCCGTTAGAGGATGCAAAGCATGTTTTCTCCCACAGGGAATGGCATATGAAGGGATACCTCATCCGGGTGGATGAGCTCGCACCGAAGAAGGCGGGACCGGATTCTGCAGACTGGATCTATATTGAACCCCGGGAGACGAAAGACAGATATCCCATTCCTTCGGCATTTGCAGTCTATGCGAAGGGCTTACGCATGCAGCTTGGAATCCCAAGAGAGGAAGGCTGACAGCCGGGCGGCAGCACGGAACGATCCTACCCAAGGTCTTTCACCGACTTATGAGCAAGCTCATGTGGGCTTAGACCTATTGAACCTGGTATCATTATATATAAGAAAGGACAACGATATGAAATTACTTTCCATAGCAATTCCCTGCTACAATTCTGAAAAGTATATGAGAAAATGTATTGATTCTCTGCTCATCGGCGGTGAGGATGTAGAGATCCTGATCATTGATGACGGATCCACCAAGGATCGTACCGCAGAGATCGCAGATGAATATGAGGCACAGTTCCCTACCATTGTCCGTGCTATCCATAAGGAGAACGGAGGACATGGCTCCGCAGTGAATACCGGAATTGCCAATGCCAAGGGACTGTATTTTAAAGTAGTGGACAGCGATGACTGGGTGAAGCAGGATGCATATTTTAAGATTCTGGACACTCTGCGGGAGCTGGCAGGAGGCAGTCAGGCACTGGACATGCTCATCAGCAATTATGTCTATGAAAAGGAAGGCGAGCGCCGTAAAAAGGTGATCCAGTATCGCCATATTCTGCCGGTGGAGAAGATGTTTACCTGGGCAGACTGCCATCATTTTATCAAGGGACATTACATATTGATGCATTCCGTGATCTTCCGTACCAGACTGCTCCAGGAATGCGGACTGAAGCTTCCCGAGCATACCTTCTATGTAGATAATCTGTATGTATTCGAGCCGCTTCCCTATGTGAAGAATATGTATTATCTGGATGTGAATTTCTACAGATATTATATAGGAAGACAGGATCAGTCCGTGAACGAGACGGTCATGATCTCCAGGATCGACCAGCAGATCCGTGTGACCAGGCTGATGATCGATTATCTGGTAGGCAGAAAAGCAGAACTGGTCAAAAACAGACGCCTGTATCAGTATATGCGCAATTATTTAGAGATTATCATGACAGTATCTTCTGTGCTGCTGATCCGTTCCGGCACTCCTGAGCATCTGGAGAAAAAGAAAGAACTGTGGGAGTACCTGAAAGAAAAAGACAAGAGACTCTACCTATGGATGCGTAACGGCATCATGGGCGGAACTATGAACCTGCCCGGAAGAGGCGGTCGTAAGCTTTCGGTGGAAGGATATAGGATCTGTCAGAAGCTGTTCGGATTTAACTAGTCAGGACTTTATTTTTGATAAGCCAAAAAAAGCTTCAAGAGTCTGAGCGCATAATCTCGGTCTCTTTGTTCGGAATTATCCAGCATAGTTAAAATAGCGGATACTTCGGCTGTTTGCCCGGGGTATCCGTTTTTTTCGCTTTCTTTTCCGTAAATAATATAATCCAGTGACATATCTAAAGCTTCAGAAAGTGCCATCAGAGTTTCTACACTCATACCGCAGCTGCCACGTTCAATATCGGCATAATATTTAGCGGCACGGTCTATTTTTTCAGCCATTTCATCCTGCGTGAACCCGAACAGGTTTCTTTTTTGACGAATTCGGTCACCAGCAGCCAGTCGATCGTATGTTTTTTTCATTCATACCTCCAATAGTATAACCCCCATGAAATTCCCCATATTGTTTTGCACTACGTACTACAGTGTCTCCCAATTCGGTCCGTGCTAAAGCAACATCATCCTATTTACATTATGAAGACCGTAAACTATTGACAATACCAGTTTTAAACGTATATAATGGTTACGTTTAAAACAGAAGTTAAAATTACGTTAAAAACGTAGTAGAAGCAGGAATTCTTAAAATAGTCCGGAAAGAGGAAGTACCAATGAAGAAAAAAATCATTTCCGTAATCGCGGGTGTGGCTGGTCTGGCTATGGCTTATTTTTTAGCGTGCGGAATCTCTCATATCATCTATAATCGTCCGACGGACAATGTGGCTGCTAAAACTGAGAGCACAACGGAAAGCACTGAACAGGGCACCGAGGATGCCAAAGCTGCCATGACCGAGGATGAGATCAATGAAATGCTGTCAGGCATGAAGGCAACGGAGACGGCAGAGACTGAGACAGCAGTAGAAGGGCGGAGCGAAGTCGTCCCTGTGAAGTTCGAAGAACTTCAGGCAGTGAATCCGGATGTCTATGCCTGGATCACAGTGCCCGGTACCGATATTGACTATCCGATCTTACAGCATGCATCCGACAATTCCTATTATCTCATGCACAATATTGACGGTTCTTATGGGTATCCCGGCTGTATTTATACTGAAAATCTCAACAGTAAGGATTTTACAGACAATAACACCGTGATCTACGGACACAATATGAAGAACGGCTCTATGTTTGCCCAACTGCATAAATACGAAGATCCGGACTTTTTTGATGCGAACAGAGAAGTTCTGATCTATCTGCCGAACGAAGTATTGCATTACACCATTTTCGCAGCACATATCTACGATGACAGACACCTGTTGTACAGCTTTGATTTTACAGATCCGGAGGTCTATCAGAAATATCTGGATTCCATATTCAGCATCCGGGATATGAGCGCAAATATTGACAAGGACATGACAGTAACAACGGATGATCAGATCATCACTTTGGTGACCTGCATCGGCAGCCAGCCGAACAACCGGCTCCTGTTGCAGGCTGTGCTGACTGACAGAGAACCGGGTACGGAGACTGCCCGGACGGCAGCAACGACAGAATAGATCAACAGAGTATTTTATGCGTGGAGACAGACTATGAAGAAGGAAGAAAGCAGAGACATCCTCATAGATATTCCGGCAGAAGATGACCGGGACGAATCCCAGCTGACCGGAAGAAAAGCTGCGGAGTACAATAAGCAGCACGTCATCCGGCACAGAAAACGTGTCCGCACGAAGATATTATGTGCGCTGGGAATATTGCTGGCACTGCTTGCAATCCTTGCGGTGATCGCAGTGATCCTCGTCAACGTGTGGAGGTCCACCGGCCGTGCAAGCCTGCTTCAGCATGCACAGGGCAACAGTACTAATGCCGCACAGAACATGCAGAGCGTTGCAAATGAAAAAAATGATAACGCTGCTGATTCCGAAACGCAGGAAGCGGAAGAATCCTATGAACTGCAGGAGGGTCAGATCCGTTACAACGGCAAGACTTACCAATATAAAGATAATCTTATGAACATTCTCTGTCTGGGAATCGACAGCCGTGACGGCATTGCAAAGGAGAAAACACCCGGTAAGGCAGGTCAGGCGGACTGCGTGATCCTGGCGGTACTGGATGACGAGGCGAAGACCATTCAACTCATCAATATTTCCAGAGATTCCATGGTGCCGGTACATGTATATGCTACTGACGGAAGCTTCGTGGAGGACCGGACGGAACAGCTGGCTCTGCAATATGCCTATGGCAACGGCAGAGACTGGAGCTGCCAGCTCATGGAAGAGACAGTGTCGGAACTGCTCTATGGATTGCCAATCCATGGCTATTGTGCACTGTCCATGAACAGTATTGCCAGCCTAAACGATGCGGTAGGCGGCGTGACCGTGACCGTGCCGGAGGAGCTGGCGGAATTGAAGCCGAAGCTGTTCACGGCAGGAGAGACGATTACCCTGAAGGGAAACAGGGCAAATGAATTTGTACGTGCAAGAGCTGTGAATTCTCCGGATGTCGCTTCCAATAATAAGCGCATTGCCAGACAAAAGGCCTATGCAGTGGCTTTCGTCAACCAATTAAAGCAGGGCATGAAAGAAGACATGACCCTTCCCGTGAAGCTGTACCAGGCCGCAGAAAAGCAGATGGTGACCAGCCTCAGCCTGGATCAGGCAGTATATCTGTGTACTGAATATATGAACTGCTCCTTTGATACAGATAATATCTATACCATTGACGGTGCAGTTACCATGGGGGAAAAGTATGCGGAGTTCAACGTAGATGATGATGCACTGTATCAGCTAATCCTCGATGTCTTCTACGAGGAAGTGAATTAGGTATAACCGGCCGGAGACGACCGTTTATATATAGAGACCATTCTATACTCTACGAAAGGAGATAAATGTCCAATGAAAAAAGTATATGCTTTGTTATTAGTTGCAGTTATGACCGTAGCTATGGCAGTTCCTACCTTTGCAGCAAACAGCCCTGAGGCTGATCCTGTTGTAAAGACCGCTGCCGGCGTTGACGTCGTAGCAGCAGCAAAGGAAGTTAAGACTTCCGTAGCAGCAGCTTCTGTAGCAGTTCCCAATGAAGGACTGGCTAAACAGGTAGTATCTGTTACTTCCACAGAGTCTGTTCTGAAAGACTTAAACGTTCCTACCAGCGCTAAACTGGTAGCAGCAGTTGATGTATCCTACAGCGGAGAGATCCCTGCAGGCGGCGTACAGGTTCCGTTCAAGGTTCCCGGCGCTAAGAAGGGTGATATGGTATACATCCTTCACAGACAGCCCAACGCACCTTACACCTGGGAAGTAGTTGGTTCCGGTGTTCTCGGTGATGACCTCACCGTAACCGGTACTTTCACCAGCTTCTCTCCCGTTGCATTCATGGTAGTTGATGCAGCTGATGTTGCAGCAACCGCAGTGAAGGCACCCAAGACCGGCGAGTTCTAAGATTTTCTTACGAACTTGATTTCATAAGGCCTTATGAAGTATTGGTCATAAATGAAATAAGAATGAAATTGAAGTAAAAAGGTAGAGTGGTTTCTATGAGACCGGTGTGGTGCTTCGGCGCCATGCCGGGATCAAAAAAGGAGAAATATCGCATGGAATATATTGATATGCATTCCCACATACTGCCCGGTCTGGATGATGGATCCAAGAACATGGACATGACACTTGCCATGTTGCGGGTAGCGGAAGAAGAAGGAATCCGTACCATCTATACTACACCCCATTGTATGCCGGGGAAGGGACATCCAACGCTTGCAAAAGTAGAGGAGAAAATCCATCTGGTACAGGAGATGGCGGCAGCAGAAGGAATCCAGATCACATTAAAAAAAGGTACCGAGTATTACTACATAGAAGAAATGTCGGAATGGATGGAAGAGGGAAAGATCATCACCCTGGGAGATTCCAACTGTGTACTGGTGGAATTCGAGCCCTATGCAGAGGAAAAGTATATCCACAATGCGGTCAGAGAGATCCTGGGCTTCGGTTATCAGCCGGTGATCGCCCATGTGGAAAGGTACCGGAACCTGATGGAGCGGAAATTCGCTGTCATCCAGTGGATGAGGGAGATTGGGGCACTGATCCAGGTGAACTGCGCTTCCGTGACCGGAGATAACGGTTTTACTACAAAACAGAATGTGAAGAGCCTGCTGAAAAACGGTCTGGTGGATTTCGTATCCACAGATGCACACAGACCGGAGGGCAGGGCTCCTTATATAGAGAAATGTGCGGAGAACCTCCGCAAAAAATACGGAGATATTTATGCTGCGGAACTTACCGGAGGCAACGCCAGAAGGTTCCTGAAGTAACACTAATGAATTGACCAATGTACAATGAGAGGAAAAACAATATGCAGACTTCTAATCAGGAAGACGTAATTGAAATTGACTTACAGGATCTGTTCGGCCTGCTTCTGCACAAGGCATGGATCATTATTCTGGCAACACTGGCTACGGCGGCCATCGGATTCGCGGTTAGCTTTTTCCTGATCACACCTCAGTATGAATCAACGACCAGCATCTATATCTCTACCAGCAAAGGGAATGAGAACAGCATGACTTACAGTGATGCACAGCTGGCCAGCCAGCTGACCAAGGACTATGAAGAACTGATCCTGGGACGCACAGTGCTGGAAAAGGTGATAGCACAGTATCGGCTGAATGAAAGCTACGAGAGTCTGAAAAAGAGAGTGTCCGTAGAAAATACGACCAACACCCGTATCATAAGCATTACAGTAAAGGATCCAAATCCCGAAGATGCACAGATCATAGCCAATAGTATCCGTGATGTGGCAGCGGTACATATCAAGGATGTGACCGATGTGGAGGCAGTAAATGTGGCAGATGAAGCGAACCTGCCGGAAAAACCCTGTGAACCTTCTATCCCGAAGTGGACATTGATCGCAGCAATGCTCGGTGTGATCCTGTCAGCCGGCATTATCGTGATGCGGTATCTGCTGGATGATACGATCAAATCTTCCGAGGATGTTGAAAAATATCTGGAACTATCCACCCTGGGACTGATCCCCAACTTTGATACTGTGGAGAAGAAAAAGAAATCACGGAAAACAAAGGGAGAAGAGGAAAACTATGAGCCCCGGATGGAAGTGGACGAGACCATCGAAGTCGTAGATATAGAAAAGGAGCAGGAAGATGCAGAGCATTGAATTAAAACAGGAAAAACAGGATTTCCGTACCAAAGAAGCATTTAAAACGCTCCGTACGAACATCGAATTCTCCGGAGAAAATATCAGGGTCATCTGTGTGACCAGCTGTACGCCGAACGAAGGCAAGAGCAGCGTATCCTATGAACTGGCAAAATCCTTTGCACAGAATGGAAAGAAAACGATCCTCATTGACGCAGATCTGCGTAAGAGCGTCATGAGGGGCAGACATAAAAAAGGAAAAGTCCGCTTCGGACTGACCAATTACTTAGTAGGAAAGGTAGATCTCGACACGGCAATCTGCGAGACGGATATTCCGAACTTCCATCTCCTCTTCGCAGGACCGGTACCACCCAACCCCAGTGAACTGTTGGGAAATACACGTTTCCAGAAGATGATCGAAGTATGTCGAATGAAGTATGACATGGTCATCGTCGATACACCGCCCTTGGGAAGCGTCATCGATACCGCAGTAGTCTCCAAATTCTGCGACGGCGCGGTGATCATCCTCGCCTGTGGTGAGATCAGCTACCGCTTCGCCAAGCGGGTCAAGGACCAGCTGGCAATGACCGGCTGCAAGATCCTCGGCTGTGTACTGAATAAGGTAGAGATGAGCGGCAAGGGATACTACGGGAAGTATTATGGAAAATATTACGGGAAGTACTATGGGAAGTATTATGGAAACTATGGGACGGAAGAGTAGTTAACCAAAAGTGTAAGGTGGAAGAGTAACAATGCAGACAAAAGATAATATTTATACAGATAAAATACGAAAGAGAGAATCTTTCAAACGTTTAATTAATCTATGTCTGTCAGCGGTATGTTTATTGTTGGAGATTGGACTGTTTGCATATATGTGGCAGTTTTATTTCCAGTTCGAGCTTGTAGATCCGCTACAGAAGATCTGGTACAGAGGATTCTTATTGGAAAATGGTATCTATAGCGTAATTCTACTGTTTTTTTCCATTACCTATGGCGGCATGCGTCTAGGGTATTTGAAAAACTCTGAAATTATTTTTTCGCAAATTTTTGCAACCCTGATGGCAGATGTCCTGATATATGCAGAGTTGTGCATGATGGCTAGAAGCATTTTCCCTACCGAAATGTTTTTATTTATGGTGCTGTTACAAATCCTTGCAGTAATCCTATATGTAAGTATAGCTAACCGAATCTATCGAAAAGCGTTTCCACCAAGAGAATTGCTGTTAATACATGGAGACCGTCCGATAGAGGATATTTGTAATAAATTTGAGAGTCGTAAGGATAAATACAAGATCAAGCTATATGAACATATCAGTGTCGGAGCTGACAAAATATGTAGCGATATATTGCAAAATTATCATAATGGAACGATCACGGCAGTCGTAATCTGGGATATTGATGATAAGGATCGTAATGTCCTGCTCAAATTTTGTTATGCACATTCCATCAGAGTATATGTGATGCCGAAAATTTCTGATGTGATTCTGGTAGGAGCAGAGGAATTACATATTTTTGACACCCCTATTTTATTGAGCAGAGAATATTCACTCAGTATGGAACAGCGATTTATTAAAAGAACCATAGATATTATCGGAGCAGTTATTCTGTTGCTCATAACATTACCGCTGATGCTGCTGACTGCCTTGGCTGTTAAACTGTATGATCGCGGTCCCGTCCTCTATAAACAGATAAGATGCACAATTGATCAAAAACAGTTTTATATTATGAAATTCCGTAGTATGCGTATAGACGCGGAAAAAGATGGTGTAGCACGACTTGCACAGAAAAACGATAATCGCATTACACCTGTAGGAAGATTCATACGTAAATGTCGCCTGGACGAACTACCGCAATTGTTCAATATTTTAAAAGGTGATATGTCGTTCATCGGTCCCAGACCGGAGCGACCGGAGATTATTGCGCAGTATGTGGAAATAATACCGGAATTTGTTTTTCGTATGAAAGTAAAAGCCGGATTAGCCGGGTTTGCTCAGGTGTATGGAAAATACAATACTTCACCGTATGACAAACTGAAATTAGATCTGACATATATTGAAAACTATTCGGTATGGTTGGACTTAAAACTGATGTTTTTGACATTAAAAGTTCTGTTTATGCCTGATTCCACGGAAGGAATTTCCGAGAGCCAAATCACCGCAATGAACGGAAAAAATATCAGAAAATAATGAATAACTAAGAAAACGAATGTTTAAGCGAAGGCAATAAAAGTGAATTAGGCTTGTTTAGATTATGGGTCTAGTCTGTTTTATTAGGAAAATATGAGGGAGAAGAACAGATGAGAAAGGTACTTTTGGTGACATTCTCAGACAATGCAGATCATCAGGACACATTGTTTGGAATGTATGAAGAGATGAGAAATAGGAATGACTGGGATGCCTACCTGCTCTGTATTAATACACCCAAGGTTAATCTTAAGCAGTCAGACCATACATGGCTGGTCGATTGCCCGAAACGTCCCGGGGTGACAAAGAAGACATTTAATTTCCCATTATTGCTTTCAATTATTTATCGTATTCGTAAGAAAAAATTTGATGCAATTTATTTTGAAAGTTTACATACCTGGAATCTCCCTATCATGATGATGTCAGGTAAAACCAGAACTTATCAGGTGATACATGAAGTTATTCCCCATGAGGGTGACAGTCAGGCTAAGATGGTCGATCTGATGAACAAAGTAGTAGTAAAGATAGCCAATACGATTGTTCTGCGTAATAAGACCTATATTCATGATTTGATCGAACGTTATGGCATCAGTGCCGGACGTGTAAAATATCTGGAACTATGGCGTAGATACCCGGAATATACTGCTCCTGTACATAATGGTCAAGTATTGTTTTTTGGAAGAATCAATCCCTATAAAGGGGCAGATAATCTGTTAGAGATAGTCCGACTGTGCCCTGATATTCAGTTTAATGTGATAGGCCGAGTTAATCCACAGATGCATGATATTGTTGAGAAGCTTGGTTCAGAGAAAAATGTAAAACTGAATAATGACTATGTCACAGATAAGGAAATGCGAGAAGCATTTATCAATTGTGACTGGGTAATCGTTCCATATAATTCAGCTTCACAGTCTGGAATTATTATTGATGCTTACAAGTATAGTCGCCCTGTTATTGCCTTTGCTGTTGGTGCAATTCATGAGCAGGTCGATGCAAACAAGAGTGGATTTCTTGTGAAGGCAGGGGATAATAAGACGTTTGCTGACAAGCTGAAGGAAGCCGTGAAAGTAAATACAGATGAGTACGATGCAATGTGCAGATATGCTTATCAGTATGGTAGTCAGAAGTACGCAGCAAGCGGTGCTGTAGATCGTTTTATTGAACTGTTGGAGGAAAAAAGCAAATGATTATAACGAAAACACCATTCAGAATGTCTTTTTTTGGTGGTGTTACAGACATGGAAAGTTTTTTTCGGGAAAATGGTGGCGCAGTATTATCCACAACTTTTGATAAGTATTGCTATGTGAATGTTCGTCATTTGCCGCGATTTTTTGACTATTCAACTGAATTATCCTATTCAAAAACAGAACGAGTGAAGAATATTGATGACATTCAGCATCCGGCTATCCGGAATGCAATGAAAATGTTAGATATGCATGAAATACGTCTTACCTATGAAGCTGATCTTCCTGCCCGTTCAGGACTTGGTACATCCAGTTCCTTTGCGGTGGGGATGCTGAATGCGTTCTATGCGCTAAAGGGTAAATATGCGGACAAAAAAAAGCTTGCAGATGAAGCAATTTATCTGGAACGTTATCTTTGTCAGGAAGTTGGCGGCTGGCAGGATCAGATAGCTGCTTCTTTTGGTGGATTTAACCGTATCAATTTTAACGCGGATGGTTATGAAGTACTTCCGGTAATCATTTCCCCGGAGCGCAAGAAGCAACTAAACAAAAATCTAATGATGTTCTTTACGGGTTTTACTCGTTTTTCTTCGGAGGTTCAAAAAGCGAATGCTATAGGAAAGCAGAGCAAGATAGATCAGTTAAAGGAGATGCTCACACTAGTAGATGATGCAGAACGTGTGTTGACAGATAAGCACGCAGATCTTGATGATTTCGGACGGATGCTCGACCATACGTGGAAACTTAAGCGTCAGACTGGTGCAGCAGTGTCTACGGACAGCATTGATGAGCTGTATGCAAAGGGAATTGCAGCAGGAGCTCTTGGGGGAAAGTTGCTTGGTGCTGGTGGTGGAGGATTTCTTGTGTTTTATGTTCAGCCGGATCGTCAGGATGCTGTCCGCTGTGCAATGCGCGATCTGATGTATATTCCGTTTTTATTTGAAGAAGGCGGTACCAGAGTAATTCATTATACACCAGAGATGTATGAACCGAAGGATTGAGGAAATATGAATGAGATGTTTTAAAAGATATTGTATGTTATTACGAATTTTTATAATCGGTGTAGTGCGTGGGGGTACGCACGAGCTGAATATTTGAAGAAAAAGCAGTACTTTAAATCGATGGGAGAACACTGCTATCTTCAGCCGTGGAACTTTGGAACAGAACCTGAGATGATCAGTTTTGGGGATAATGTCCATGTTGCAAGTGGCGTTACTTTTGTAAACCATGACATTACAGCATTGATGTTTTGATATATGGATAAGAATCCGGATTATCATGAGCTCAAAGGTCCTATTTCCATTGGAGATAATATTTTTGTAGGAGCAAACAGTACAATCTTATATGATGTAAATATTGGAAATAATGTGATTATCGGAGCTGGCAGTCTTGTGAATAAAGATATTCCAGATGGATCGGTGACAGCTGGGGTTCCGTGCAAGGTGGTTGGCAGGTTTGAAGATTACAAGAAAAGAATAACAGGTTGAGGATAAAAATGGTAAGTGAAATATACCTATTTATAATTAGTCGAGGAAGGAAAGACAAATAGAAATAATGAAAGTAAATGTGAAAAACATTTCGGCAGAAATAGCAATTTGGATGATGCAGTTCAACTATTTTATTGGAATGAGCACATATAAGAAAATAGCGATTGGTGTTACACTTGAACGGTTTTGTCTTTTTATTGCAATAGTAGCTATTGCTGTTCACTATATCATTAATAAAGAAACATCAATTAAAAAAAGCCGATTTTTGATGATATGCATTCTTCCTGTTGTAGCTATATATACTGCATTGACAACAAGCGGTGGAACAATGATTAAAATGCTTCTGTTTGCACTGGCATTTAAGGATGTTCCCCAAAAGGAAGTATGGAAGTATTACTATCAATCTACATTGGCAGCGGTTTTATTTGTGGGCGCGTCTGCGTGCTTAGGGACTATCGAACAAACTATAATTCTCAAAAAAGAAACTTATGCATATGGACTTGGTTTTAACCCAAATATTTTGGCAATTTCTGTCTTTTTGATTTTAATTGTAAGGTTATATCTAATGGAACAGAAACCTAAAATATGGTGGGAAGGGATTGTTATTGCAATAATAATTTATAAAGTTACAAAATGCAGATCCGTTGTTATATTTTTGATTTTCTTGGAGTTGGTACTTTTTTTTGATATGACCCGAAATTTAAATGTTGAATTTCTGGCATTCGTGAGTATGTCTTTACCAATAATATTGAGTTGTTTTTCAATTTTTATTGCGCAAAAATTTAATATTAATGATGCTAGTTGGCTTGGAGTAAATCGTTTCATGTCGGCAAGACCATATTTATATCATTTGTATTATACCAATTTTCCAATTACCTTGTTTGGTAATTACTTTGATAAAGCAAGCTATGGTGCGATGGATAATACATATCTAATGTTATTATTTCGCTATGGTATAGTTATTTATGTGATATATATGCTCATGTTTTTTAAAACAATTATAATTGCAAAGAAAAAACAAGATCAATTGTGTTTGTATATAACAATCATATATTTTACATTTTTTTGTGTGGAATATTCACCAAGCATCATGAATTTGGATTTTGTTCTTATATATTATTGGCTAGAATTTTGGAAAAATAAAGATTTGAAAGAGAGAGAAAAGCGTGATAATAAGTGTTATTGTTCCAGTATATAATACAGCTAAATATATAAGAAGTTGTGTGGAAAGTATTTTGGCGCAAACAATAAATGACTTTGAACTGATATTGGTCGATGATGGTTCAGTAGATGGCAGTGAAAAAATATGTGATGAGTATTCGAATAAGTATTCGAATGTTTTTTCATTACATCAAAATAATCAGGGCGTTTCATCGGCAAGAAATTTGGGGATAGAAAATGCATCAGGAGATTACATTGTTTTTGTGGACTCCGATGATTGGGTAGAACCGGATTATCTTGAAATTTTGTTAGGAAATATGACGCAAGGTGGACTGTCTGTGTGCAGACTGGAGGAGAGTAACAAAAGTCAGGAACATGGAAGGATGCATACACAATTCTTAAGTGTGACTGAAGCGCAAATTTCAGTATTTTCCTGCAATGGAATGCAGGGATTTCCAGTGACTAAAATGTTTGATCGAAACCTACTTTTGAGAAGCCATGTGTGGTTCGATGAAACAATTGGAATTTGTGAAGATGTTTTGTTTGTAGTTCAATATCTCAAGTATACATATGGAAGTATTACATTTACAGATTCTGCATTATATCATTATCGAAAAATGCCAAATGGCTCAACAAATAATAGATATAAGAAAGGTGCAAAACTGCAGAAGAAACAGTTGACAGAATTTTATGCAATAGATAATTGTAAGCAATATTTGGTGGCAGATTGGCGGGTAGAAGATGCATGGACACAAAGGGCTGTCAAGGGAGCGGTTACAGACATACGTGCTATGATAGCAAGTGGAGAAGACTATGCGGATGAATATTCGATCAGACTTCGGTATGTCAAAAAAAACCTGAGAAATTATATTACGGGGAATATTGGAGCCAAAAGTGCTAAAATATCAGCTTTATTATGTGCTATATCGCCGAGATTAGAATATATAATTTGGAAAATGATGAATGAGGGATTAAAAAAATATGAAAAAAGTTGGAATAATGACGTTGTATCATAATACAATCAATTACGGTGGAGCATTGCAGGCATATGCACTTCAAAGAAAGATTGAGGAGCTTGGATATGAATGCAAAATAATTGATTGCTATGCAACGGTTGGAAAAAACAAGCTTGATAGATTCAATGCACTTGGCTTGAAACGTTCCGTGCAGGTATTGATGATGAAAGCATCATATAAGGTTAAAACAAGACTCGATCAGAAAATGAGCGATGGAATGAACAAGCGCTGTAGCCTGTTCGCCGAATTCCTCAAAGAAATCCCGCATACAGAGCCGGTTGATGTAAAGGATATTCAAAAAATTAGTAATAAGTTTGATATATGTGTAACAGGAAGTGACCAGGTTTGGCATCCGGGAATTTGGAATGATGCCTATTTGCTCCGCTTTGCAAACAAAAAAATTTCTTATGCGGCAAGTGTAGGGGTAATTGAATTTACAAAAAATCAGGCTAGAGAACTTCAAGAGGCGTTAAAGGGTTATTCTGCAATTTCAGTTCGCGAGAGTGGTGCAGTACAAATGATTCAAAAACTTACACCTTTAGAAGTTCAAGAGGTATTAGACCCTACACTGTTGTACACAGCACAGGAATGGGAAGCATTGATAAGTCCAATTAAAATCGGAAAACCATATATATTTATGTATGCGATCGACAATCATCCGTTGTTCCGTAAAAGAGTTTATGAATACTGTCATAGTAGAAAAATTCAACTGGTCACAATTCCGTTTAATCAGTCACATTATAAGACATCTGATATTCGCTATACGGATAATCCACTGTTTGCTGTTGGCCCTCGACAATGGCTTTGGTTGATCAAAAATGCTGAAATGGTATTTACAGATTCTTTTCATGGATCGGCATTTTGTCTTCAATTTAAGAAGAATTTTTGGGTATTTGAAGCACCATGTACTGAAAGCGGTATAGCAGATGCAAAGAGAATATACAGTCTGTTGTCCAAGTTCAGCTTGCAAGATAGAATTGTTGATTTCAATGATTTTCCTGAAACGGATGAAATTGGGAAAAAAATTAATTACTGTGACTTTGATGTCAAGTTGAGCGAGTGGAGAAAAGCATCGCAGGATTATTTAATGCGAGCACTTGAAGAGTAAAATGGAAAAAAATACAAAGCAAAACCTAATCAAAAACGTCTCATATGGATTTATTGCAAATATGATTTCGATGGTACTAGGTGCAATATCAGTATTAATTATTCCGAAGTATATTGGTGTCAGCGATTTTGGCTATTACCAGTTATACCTTTTTTACACTGGTTATGTGATAATTACAGCACTTGGACATCCAGACGGAAATTACCTTAAAATAGGCGGACAAAGGTTTTCTGATTTAGATTATGAAAGTCAAAGTGCACAGTTTTGGTTGATGTGTGCTTTTCAAACCGTTCTTTATCTGATTTTTGGAATGATTGCATCTACAGTGAAGAATCCAGATAAGCGGTGGGTGTTAATTTCAGTTTGCGTGGGTGCAATTATAGTTTTGGCACGATATTATCTTTACCTAACTCTGCAAGCTACAGAGCGTGTAAAAGAATATGCGATAATTGTAATTACAGAGCGATTGATTTCAGTGGCAATAAGTATTGTGTGGGTTTTGGCAGGATATCGAGGCTATAAAATAATCATAGTTCAAGATATCCTTGGAAGAGGAATATCACTCCTTTTAGCGGCTATGTATTGTCGAAAATTTGTTTTTTTGAAGCCGAAGTGGACACAATCGATGTTGCGTGAAGTATATAGCAATATAAAAATCGGCATAATGGTTCTATTTGCTGCGCTGTCCAGTTCCATGATTGTTGGAATTGTGCGTGCAGGAATTGAAAACTATTGGGGAATTGAAGTATTCAGTAAGGTGTCACTTGTCATTAGTATCACCAACATGGCAACACGTTGTATAAATGCAATCAGTATCGTTATGTTTCCAATGTTGAGAAAGCAGAGGAAGGAAACTCTTCCGAACATTTATATCCGGTTGAATACAGGACTGATGAGCATAATATTCTTTGGATTAATTTTCTATAGGCCTGTTGCAAAACTAATTATTGCTTGGTTACCTAAATATGCAGATAGTATTAAATATGCGGCACTACTTCTGCCGGTCTGTACGTATGAATGTAAAAATGCGATGCTCGTTTCTACATATTTGAAAACATTAGGAAAAGAAAAAGTGTTGCTGGTGAGTAATCTTGCTGCAATCCTCGTATCTTTTGTGGGTACGATTATCACAGTCTATGGGATAGGTAATTTGGAAGCAGCAGTAGTTGTAATTCTTATAGCCCTTGTCTTGCGTTGTGTAGTAGGAGAATTTTCAATAGGAAAAGAAGTAAATCTTACATTTGCAAGGAGTGCATTTGAAGAAATATGTATGATGACAATATTTGTTATATGTAATTGGTGCTTGGGATTAGCTGGTTTTGTGATATATGCAGTCTTTACAGGGATATACATTTTGATTAAGAAAAAGGTACTACTAAATCTGATTTTAGGAGGAAAGTATAGGTGATTAAAGTTAGAGATGCTTTTCAGTGTTGCGGATGTGAAGCGTGCGCACAAAGATGCCCGAGGGGCTGCATTGAAATGAAGGCTGATCAAGAAGGCTTTTACTATCCTACGGTCAATGAAGCAGAATGTATTGATTGTGGACTTTGCGACAAAGTATGTGCGATGCAAGTGAAAACAGATTTAAATGAAAATGTAATGCCGAAGGCATATGTAGCATTTGCAAAAGATAATGAAATCAGAAAGAAAAGCTCGTCAGGAGGACTTTTTACGGTCTTGGCAAGTGCAGTTATAAAACAAAATGGTTGTGTGTTTGGAGCGGTAATGTCGGAGGACTGTAAAACTGTTTTTCATGCAAAGGCGCAGAATCAGCAGGAATTGGAGGCAATGTGTGGAAGCAAATATGTTCAAAGTAGGATATTAGACACATACAAATGTGTGGAGCAAGAATTAATTAAATGTAGAATGGTTCTGTTTTCGGGAACACCGTGCCAGGTGGAAGGTCTTAAAGCCTATTTGGATAGAGATTATCAAAATTTGATTTGCATTGATTTGATTTGCCATGGTGTTCCAAGCCCTAAATTATGGAAAAAATATGTTGTGCATAGGGAACATTGTGCCGGTGCGTCTGTGCGGAGAACATTTTTCAGATATAAAAAATATGGTTGGAAAGAATACTCTGTATTATTCAAATTCTCAAATAATATGGAGTATGAACATATTTTTTCAAGGGATGTGTTCGGGCAGATGTTTTTACAAAACATTTGCTTGCGTCCTGCATGTTATAAATGTAGTTTTAAAAAGTTACATCATAAAAGCGATGTTACCTTGGCGGATTTTTGGGGATGTAGGAATATTTATCCAGAACTGGACGACAATAAAGGTCTTTCATTGGTGCTTGTTCACTCGAACAAAGGAGATGGATTGCTGGAGCAAACATCACAACAGATAGTAATAAAACCGTTGGATGAAGGCTGGATTAAGTGGAACAAAGCAATAATTCAATCTGCATCCAGACCCAAAAGCCGAGATTATTTTTTTGAAAAAATAGATGAAAAGTCAATTGGATGGTTGGCAATGAAATATTTGCCTATTAAGGGAAAAATTTTGATGGTAATTCCAATTACTCTAAAAAATAGAATTAAAAATCTGATGAAGTAAAAGCCTATATGTGGATGAGAGTGAGGAGAATCTGGTATGAAAACAGTAATAATGGCAGGCGGCAGAGGTACCCGGATTTCCTCTGTGGTTAGTGATATTCCAAAGCCGATGATAAAAATTGAAGGAAAGCCTGTTTTGGAACATGAGCTGGAGTGCCTGCGTGATCAGGGATTTACAGACATTATTCTGACTGTGTCTCATCTGGGAAACATCATCATGGACTATTTCGGAGATGGTTCTGGCATCTCTCCGGCAACAGGGAAGCCCTTCGGTGTTCATATTGAATATTATTTTGAGAAGGAGCCACTGGGGAATGCCGGAGCACTTTTCAAGATCACGGATAAGTTGGATTCAGATTTTCTATTGCTGAATGCTGATGCAGTGTTCGATGTGGATTTCAATCGATTCGTAGCGTTTCATAAGCAGCATGGCGGCTTGGTTACTCTTTTCACGCATCCGAATAGCCATCCCTACGACAGTGGACTTATTATTGCCGATAAAAATGGTACTGTCGAGCAATGGCTGGCTAAGGAAGATGAACGTCCAGAATATTATCGCAACCGTGTCAATGCCGGACTTCATGTTATCAATCCGAGAGTTCTGAAGTATTCTGGGATTAATGCGGACAAGGTTGGCACTGTGGGAGAAAAGGGGAAATCCATTAAGGTGGACTTGGACCGGCAGCTTCTGAAGCCGTTGGCGGGAACAGAAAAAATGTTCTGTTACGACAGCCCGGAATATGTGAAAGACATGGGGACGCCTGAACGCTATTATTCTGTATGTGAGGATTATAAGACGGGCCGGGTTTTAGGAAAGAATCTGAAGAACAAGCAGAAAGCGGTGTTCCTTGATCGGGACGGCACCATCAATAAATATGTGGGCTTCCTACAGAACATAGACGAGTTTGAACTGATAGACGGCGTAACGGATGCAATTAAAAAAATCAATGCCTCAGGTTATCTTGCAATTGTTGTTACAAATCAACCTGTGATTGCCCGTGGAGAAGTGTCTTTCGAAGAACTCGAAATGATTCACAATAAGATGGAGACATTATTGGGAAATGAAGGAGCTTATTTGGATGCCATCTACTTTTGCCCGCATCATCCACATAAAGGATATGAGGGAGAACGCCGGGAATTGAAAATTGAATGTGACTGCAGAAAACCTAACCCCGGAATGTTGTTGAAAGCAGCACAAAATTTCAACATTGACCTGTCGCAGTCATGGATGATTGGTGATGGAGAAAATGATATCAAGGCAGGGCAGCGTGCAGGGTGTCGGACGGCTTTGATTGGAACTGAGTCTTTTGGACAGATGGCGACGGTATCGTCTTTAAGAGAATTTGTAGAACGGTATCTGAAGTAAGAGGAGGATTGTTGCAATGCGTAAATTGGATAACCGCCTGATGAAATATATCAATCTTTTAGTAGAGCGGTACCCTTCTTTGGATTTTGTCAAAGATGATATTGTTGCCGCGTATCTTTTGATGGAAGAGACCTATGAAAATGGCGGCAAGCTGCTTGTGGCTGGAAACGGAGGTTCAGCAGCAGATGCGGAGCATATCGTTGGAGAACTGATGAAGGGGTTTAAGCTGTCCCGCAAACTTGAAGCTGATTTTGCAGAACAGTTGGTTGCTGAAAATGTGGAACTCGGGGGCGTTTTGGCTGAAAACCTGCAGGGGGCGCTTCCGGCTATCGCACTGGATGGTCATCCGGCTCTATCTACAGCTTATATGAATGACTGTGAGCCGTTGCTCTGCTTTGCACAACAGATTAATGGCTACGGAAAGCCAGGGGATGTATTTCTGGGCATTTCCACTAGTGGCAATAGCAAAAATATGTTGTTTGCAGCAATAACTGCGCACGCTAAGGGAATGAAAGTCATTGGATTGACTGGAGCAAAAGATAGCAGGTTAATGGATATGAGCGATGTATGTATCAAAGCTCCTCAGACGGAGACTTATATGATTCAGGAACTGCACCTACCTATTTATCATTGTCTGTGTTTGATGCTGGAAGATAAATTTTTTGCATAGTTTTTAAACAGGTATCGGCTATACACAAAGCATGACTATGTCATTTGACATGCTTTACCTACACAAAATAAACGTCAACTTCCGGGGAAAATTCTTATACCTATAATAGCTGCCATATTGTCTAAATTTAACAAAGTGCAGATTTGGCTATTTTGCTACATTGACAATTATAAAGGTGTCTGCTATTCTCTGCTTGTAAGCAGTTTTTTTCTATTTCAAATTTCTAAATCAGCGTAAGTTGATATCTGTGACTTCAGAGGAATTCCTGCTTATTTACCCCATTTAATACAATAGAGCAGGAGATGATGAAGGACAGAGCGTTTGTTCTGTGTATTGCCGTTGTTTATTCTCCTGCATACGTGTGAGAGGAGAATACGAATGGTAAAACGATACGAGGAACTGACGATTTCGGATGATTTTATGTTTGGTAAGACGATGGGCGATAAGGTGCTTTGCCAGGATGTGCTGGAACAGCTGCTGGAGGAAAAGGTAGGGGAACTGGAGGATGTCCAGCCACAGCGGGAGTTCCGGTATACTTCGGGTGGTAAGCCGATCCGTCTGGATATATATACGCGGGATAAAAAGCGCATGTACGATGCGGAGATGCAGAATCAGAACCATCAGCCGGTGGAGAAGCTGGAACTGCCGAAACGGAGCAGATTTTACCAGTCTACGATGGATACGGATCATCTGAGTAAGGGAAAATCCTATCGGGAATTACCGGAGGGAAGAGTGCTGTTCATATGCACCTTTGATCCGTTTGGCAGGGGATACGCAAAGTATTCGTTTCAGAATCTGTGCAAGGAAGACAGGGAGCTGTACCTGAAGGATGGAACGGAGAAAATTTTTTATAACTGTGCTGCGGATCCCGAGAAAGTGCCGGAGAATCTGAGGGAGTTATATGATTATATCAGAAGCGGGGAGGTCGGAGGAGACCTGAGCCAAAGGATTGATGAAGCAGTGCGTATGGCACGTAAGAATGAGGAATGGAGGTCGGAGTACATGAAAGAGTTGCTACATGATGACGACGTCAGAGAAGAAGGCAGAGCAGAAGGAAGAGCAGAAGGCAGGGAAGAGGGTGAAGGCCAGCTGGTAAAGCTGATAAATAGTATGATTGCTGGCGGTGATGGAGATAAGATTGCTTTGTTTGGAGAACCCGAAATCTTAAAGGCAATGAAAAAGAAGTATGGGATAAATTAACTCTGATCCATTTGGCAGTGGATATGTGAAGTATTCGTTCCAGAATCTGTGTAAGGAAGACAGAGAACTGTACCTGAAGAATGAGCCGGAAGTGTTGCTGGCAATGCGGAAGAAGTATGGTCTAGAGTAGTAATCAAATTTGATTCCTAATTCTTTTGTACGATTGAACAATTAAAGGGGATGTGCTACTATTGGTTATATAGATGCAGATCACGGCAGCTTATTTAACTGATAAGACTAGGGGGTAGCTTTATATGGCAACACAAAAGCAACAAGGTATTAAAAAGCAACTGACGAAGGGAGTTGTGAAAGTAGCAATAATCGGTGCGATTGCGGCAATTATTGGAATCATAGCACTACTGATCGCAGCGACGCAGTATGAAAAGGCATTGAGCCAATACGGATTTACACAGGGAGATGTCGGTAAAGCGGTCGCGGCATTTTCGGAGAGCCGGAGCGCATTACGTGCAGTAGTAGGCTATGATGACAAAGCAGTAATAGAAAAGCAGATCGAACTGCATGACCAGAAAAAGGCATCGTTTGAGACTTACATAGATGAATTGAACCGCTCAATCAAATTCACCGAAGGCAGGGATGCCTATAATAAAGTATTGCAGGAACTGGACGGGTACTGGGAACTGGATGCACAGGTATTGGAACTGGCTACTTCCGATGACGAGGACGGATATCTGAAGGCGCAGGATCTGGATACCGGAGATCTGACCGCACAGTACGAACGGATATACGCGGAATTTGTAGACTTGATGAATCTGTGCGTCGAAAAAGGAGATCAGGCGGAGGCAGATCTGCGTCATATGGAGTTTTTTATGCTGATCGCGATTCTGGTTATCGTAGTGATCTCTTTCTGGAGTTCTGTAGTATTAGGCGAGAAAATGGCAGGAAATATCGAAGAACCGATGATAGCGTTGGCAGATCGACTTCAGACTTTTGCACAGGGAGATCTGAATAGTGCATTCCCTGACAGAAACACGGAAGATGAGATATCCTATATGATACGGGTCGCAAAAGGCATGGCTGCTGACCTGAATCTGATCATTACGGACGCAGGAGAATTGTTGGGACAGATGGCGGAGGGTAATTATGCCATCGGTACTAAGATCGAAGAGAAATATGTAGGACAGTTTGTGGCACTGAAAGATGCCATGCGTAAGATGAACCGACAGATGAACAGCACCTTACAGCAGGTAGAAGAGGCCGCTAAGCAGGTATCTGCCGGATCGGAGAATCTTGCACAATCTGCCCAGGCGTTGGCAGAAGGAGCAACAGATCAGGCAGGATCTGTGGAAGAACTGACGGCAACCATTACGAATATCACAGATGCCGTGTCACGTACAGCCGGCGAACTGCAGAGGACGACGGAAAAGGCTGAGAATTATGCACGGCAGGCGGATGCAGGGCATACGCAGATGAGGTCATTGATGGAGGAAATGGACCGAATCAATGAAACATCTAAAAAGATACAGAATATTATTGCTGACATTGAAGATATTGCGAGTCAGACGAACCTGTTGTCTCTGAATGCGGCAATTGAGGCGGCCAGAGCAGGAGAAGCCGGACGGGGATTTGCAGTGGTGGCAGAACAGATCCGTAAACTGGCCGAACAGAGTGCACAGTCGGCAGTAGATACCAGAAGCCTGATCGAGGGATCGCTGCAGGAGATCAAGAATGGCAACCAGGCAGCAGAGGCAGCAGCGGAATCTCTGGAGCAGATCGTTACGGGAGTCAAGGAGATTGCGACAGATGCAAAACGATTGAGTGAAGAGTCTGCTACGCAGGCACAGGCGATGCAACAGGCAGAACTTGGTGTGAATCAGATATCGGAAGTAGTGCAGTCGAACTCTGCGTCAGCAGAGGAATCGTCTGCTACCAGTGAGGAATTATCCGCACAGGCATATGCATTAAACGATTTGGTAGGAAAGTTTACACTACGTCGGGATTAATTGCTAATGAAAGAATGATACAAATACCGGTCTTAATAATCCGTAAATAGCGGAGAAATAAGACCGGTATTTTTTATTATGCAAAACTTTCACTATAACTGAAATTTCCCTTTCCGCATTATCTATTAGAATTGTAATGGTAGATATAGGAGATGGAAA
>ULTW01041646.1_pt1 | contig 29097 bp, 24 predicted proteins | sample 1957961 | NCBI WGS metagenome assembly ULTW01 (sample SAMEA4835744, study PRJEB28245) | human gut metagenome | biome: gut microbiome; material: fecal sample | place: Denmark | collected 2008 | reverse complement strand
GTTGGCGGAGGAGTATTGAGTTGAAAAGGAATCACAGCTTTAGAGGAGGCTGTGATTTTTTTTGATGAAATAACTTTATTAGCTAGTCATTATTACTAAAATTCGAGCCGTCGCTTTAGAAATAATGACAACTTTCTTCGCAAGATATTGCGAAATAAGTTGCTTTATGATATAATGATATTAAAAACCTTGGTGCAAGGAGGGTTAATGATGGCTGTTACATACGACGGTTTGTGGAGAATGCTGTCATATAAAAATGTTAGCGCAGCAGAACTAAGAAAAATCACGGGAATTGCGCCTAATACCGTGACAAAACTCAAACGAAATGAAGATGTTGCATTATCTATACTTGGAAAGATTTGTTCTCTTTTAGAATGTGATTATGGTGACATTGTGAGCTTTGTTTCGGATAAAGCCTTTAATCAGGATGATATTTCTACATTTAATATTAATAATAGACGATATCTCGGAAATAAATATAAATTGTTACCCTTTATAACGGAAATTGTGCATAGCTATTGCAATAACATAGCGTCTGTAGCTGATATTTTTTCTGGAACAGGTGCAGTTGCTTCCGCATTTAGTGATAAACAGATAATAACAAACGACCTTATGTATAGTAATTATATATGCAATTATGCTTGGTTTGGAAATCAGACATTTGATCGATCAAAACTAATTAGAATAATAGACAGCTATAATAGTGCAAATATCAATGAAGAAAATTATATGACTGAAAATTTTACCAATACATATTTCAGTAAATCTGATTGTAGCAAGATCGGTTATATTCGAGAGAATATAGAAGAATTATATTCCAAAAACAAAATAAATGAACGAGAAAGAGCATTGTTAATAATGTCATTAATTTATGCTATGGATAAAATAGCAAATACTTGTGGTCATTATGATGCATATATTCAAGGTGCTGTTTTTAACAAACATTTAATCCTGTCTGTACCCTCTGTAAATACCATCAATAATCCGTTAAATCAATGCTTTAATGAAGATGCAAATGAGCTTGTTACACACATTTATGCGGATCTTGTATACATTGATCCACCTTATAATTCAAGACAATATTGTGATGCATATCATCTCTTGGAGAATGTTGCAAGGTGGGAAAAACCTAATGTTTATGGTGTAGCGAAAAAAATGGATAGAACATCTATGAAAAGCCGGTACTGTACCAGATCTGCTGAATCAGCATTTCGTGAGTTGATCAGGAATGTGGATGCAAGGTATATCCTTTTTTCCTATAATAATATGGCTAATAAAGGCAATGAACGTTCTAACGCTAAGATTCCAGATGAAGCAATCATGGACATTCTTAGAGAAAGAGGTAACGTTCAAGTGTTTGAAGAAAATTACAAGGCTTTTTCGACAGGAAAATCTGATATAAAAGATAATACTGAACGGCTATTTTTATGTACTGTACTACAAAGGAATAATTAATAATGATTCAATCACCACTAAATTATACAGGAGGAAAATTCAAATTGCTTCCGCAGCTGCTCCCTCTTTTCCCAAATAACATTCATACTTTTGTTGATTTATTTTGCGGCGGCTGCAATGTTGGTATAAACGTTAAAGCCCAAAAGCACATTTATAATGACACTAACAGATATTTATTATATTTGTATAATACCTTAAAAAATAATGATAGAGATGTTACTCTTGAGACTGTTTACAATATTATTGAAAAGTATGGACTGTCCCTCGTTAGCAAATACGGATATGATTATTACGATTGCAATAGTAGCAGCGGTCTTGGTCGTTACAACAAAGAAAAGTATCTTAAATTGAGAAATGATTTTAACTTTAATACGTCTGAAGATTATTACTACTATACGATGTTATATGTAATGATTGTTTATTCTTTCAATAACCAAATACGTTTTAATAGTAAAGGAGAATTTAACCTTCCTGTTGGAAAGCGTGATTTTAACCAAAGAATGGAAAGTAAACTAATTGATTTTATTGATACAATAAAAAAACAAGACTCACAGTTTTCATGCCTAGATTTTAATGATTTTAATACCTCTCAACTAACTGAAAATGACTTTGTGTACATTGATCCTCCTTATTTGATCACCTGTGCAACATATAACGAGCAAGATGGTTGGAACGAGGATAAAGAAAAAAAGCTTTTATCCTTTATAGATAAACTAACATCTAATAAAATCAAATGTGCATTATCAAATGTTTTAAGAAGTAAAGGCAAAAAAAATTCTATTTTAATTGAGTGGCTTGAGAAGAATCAAGACAAATATACAGTTCATGAACTGAAATATAGTTATGCAAATTCAAATTATCATACAAAAGATAAAACCGATAGTTCGCAAGAGGTATTAATTACAAATTATTGATTAAGGGAGTTGTCATAAGTTGAAAGTAGCTAAGCAACAAATTTTCAATCTCATGGATACTAATGGACGGAGAAATGACGTTATAAACGCTTTACAAGGATACCTAACAATACTTGATAGTATACTTGGAAAACAAAAAATGGTTTGGGGTAGATTGCCTGACAGTACAGCGGAACTTGATTTTTATCGTAATGCTATTGATCTTTCTCCAGATGTATTTCAAAAACATGACAAGTATGATGAACTTATGGCAGAACTTGATAATATGCCTCTATTAAAACAAGCTATTGACGAAAAAAATATTGATTGGATAAAAGCGAATTATAATAATTACTCCAAGTGGAGTACGGAACTTGATAAAAGTGTAGAATCAAGAGCCAGACATTACACGAGCAATTTAGTTAAATTGGGATTTGTTGATGGTGCAAGACAAATTACTGATGTGGGTGATGTCTTACTAGAAAAAATTTTACTGAAGAGAGATGATATTGAGAAATTTTTACCATTGAATGATACTAACATAGTCTATCTTAGGCAACTTTTAAAACTAAAAATATTTGGTAATGATAGCAAAACGTATTACTCTCCTTTTAATATGGCATTGTATGCTTTGCTTATCAAACCTCGAATTGATCAAAATGAATTCTGTGAAATTATTCAGGGGTTAAGTCCATATCATAACATATCCGACTATGATTCATTTATAAATAATTACCAAAGTAGTGACATAATTCAAACCTATTCTTTCAATGTTCCTCTAGATATTGATAATGATGATATTATAGATAAAGACACGTTTGTGAAACATTTTCCAAATAAGAAAAGTAAAAAAACTATTGATAAGTATTATGAATTCTACAAGGCATTAGCTGATTTTACAAGGAACGCTTCTTCGAATAACCTTGATAACCTGCTAGTTGTTTACGAAAATAATAAGGAAGTGTTAAATAAAGCATTTGGGTATGGTTCAAACATTTTCAAAAATAAACGCGGAAACAGACCAACTGTAAATGATTTTCTAAACAAAGAAAAAATTGACTTATTTAGGGAACAACTTAATTCTGCGCTTTATTTAAGATTTGTACGTTCAAAAACAATAGATACTATCAGAGAGTATTCTGATACAACTATCAGGATATTCAAAGCAACAGGGCTTATTAGTTTTGACAACGGATTTGTGGAACTTATATGTAGAGATCTGTGTAATTGTATATTTGACAAAGAAACAATTAAATCACATATTTTAGGAAATATATCTGATGAATCAATTGATAATATTTCTGATTATGAAGAGAAAGTAGATAGTTACTACTGTTGTAATCACTCAATTAAATCGATTTTAGGTTATTCTGAATCAACAAATATTGAAGTCATTAATGCTGTAAAAGCAAAATTTAATGGAATAGAAATAACTGATATTCCTCATGTTATTAAGAAAAGAAGAAAAAATGATTTTGATCAGTTTATTGAAAAGAACTACCCTGAAACCCGTGTAAAAAAGCTTCTTGGATTGTTTGCTGATCGTTCAAATGACAGTAAAATTAAACAAGAAGTTTGCCCAGACGCTACTGTACCAACAATTTATGAATACGTTGTTGGTTTAGCGTGGTACTATTTTTCAAATAAGACTATAGACTTATTAAATAGTTTCAACCTCACTCTGTCGGCTAATTTTGAGCCGTTAACGCATGCTGGAGGTGGAATGGGTGATATAGTCATTTATGAAGAAAATCAGGTAATCATGCTTGAGGCTACACTAATGAATGCTAATAGTCAAAAACGAGGAGAATGGGAACCAGTGCTAAGACACTCTGTAAACTTAAAAATTGAAGAAGAAAGCTCATCAAAACGAGAAGTAACAACATTCTTCATAGCTGATTCCTTTGATTTTAATACCATTAACATTTGGAAAGCTATTTCCTCTGTACCGCTTCAATCATCTTCAGATAAAAATAAATTTACAGATAGTGTAATAATAATGCCAATAAATAATGATGAGTTATCAAAATTGATAGATCAAAAGGATAAATATAACAGTATAATCCAACAGGTGAGAAAGCTATTTTTAAAAGACATAACGACATTTGATAGGGAATGGAGAGATAAGTTTATTAATGCTGTGATGAATTAGTATTCATCAATATTCAGAGTTGTATGGTAAATCTCGAAAAGTAAAGTGATTTGCCACTATAACTTTTTATAAATTAATAAACTAAAAATGAAATTAACTAATAAAAAATTGAGGTTGTCTTATGAATATTCTAATTATAGGAAATGGATTTGATTTAGCTCATAAATTACCAACAAAATATGGTCAATTTCTAGATTTTATCAAATTCATTAATGACCTTGAAATTAGCCAGGGCAAAGCTTCAAAGTTAAATCCAGAAGAAGAACTTGAATTTTCCAAGCTTGATAAAGGTGTGCAAAATTATCTCGATGAGGTTTTAAATGGTGAAGACCGTCAAATAAACGAAAATAATATCATAAGCAAAGATACAGGTGTTCGGTTAAAATATATTGAAAATATGATCGAACTATCAAAAAATAATCTTTGGGTTAAGTGGTTTCAGATTAATACTGAAATTGATTCTAATTGGATTGACTTTGAAGCTGAGATTTCAAGAGTAGTTCAAACCGTTGAAAAAATAATTAAACAACCGCATAGGTCTAGCGAAGAACAAAGCGTCTTTATTGCTAACCTTGTTAGTGTTTTTTTAGATGATCTAATATATAGCAAAAATGAGGAAACAGATAAACTTGATAAATTTAAAACAAGAACACTAAATGATTTAAATAATCTCATCAAATGTTTTGAGATTTATCTTGAGGATTGTGTAAGAAAAATAGATAAGGGAGTCCTTTCTCCTGATATATACGATCTAAAGGTAGACTGTTTATTAAGCTTTAATTATACTGATACATACCAAAGACTATATTCATGTAAAAATAGTAATATTGAATATGACTACATACATGGAAAATCTAAAATAGATTATAAAGGCTCCAATAATATGGTTTTAGGGATTGATGATTACTTAACAGGAGAAGATCGATTTTCTAATACAAATTTTGTTGAATTTAAGAAGTACTATCAAAGACTTTATAAAAATACCGGATGCAAGTACAAAAAATGGATTGAGGATAAAAATAAAACATACGATGTTTACATTTTTGGTCATTCTTTAGCTATGACAGATAAAGATGTATTGTCAGAATTTATCAACAACCCTAATACAAGAATAATCATTTATTATTTCAATAATGAACAATATAGACAACAAATAATAAATCTTATTCATATGATCGGGCCAGATAAGCTTAATGAAATGGTTTATGGTGCAAATCCTAAAATTGTATTTAGGGTTCAATCTGAAATGGTTAGTATAAAAGATACAGAGTGGAGTATTTTAAATGACAGAAACAAACTCTGGAATATTTACAATTTAGGAGATGTAGAAATAAAAAAACTATTGACTCGAATAAAAAACAAGCTTGAAAAACAAGATACAAAATATTTCCATGATCAAAAAAATGTAATATCTTTGTACAATGCCCTAGTATCTAAATGTCAAAGGCATTTTAAACTGCATGATAATTTTTTGCGTGTTGCTAAAAATCTATATGACCCGAATCAACAAATCTGCTATTCTCCATATGATTGGGGAGATTATGATTTTACCGGTTATTACGAATGTAATGCAATGACTGAAACTTTCATAGATGAAATAAATGAATATAATAAACTACAATTTGCCATGAACAAAAATACAGGTACCGATAAACTAGACGTTCTTCTTGCTAATCAAAATATTGCGGAACTATCACGAGAGCATATCATTGATTTATTCAATAGCATATTCAAAAAATTCGAATCTGCTGAAAATAATTGTAACACAATTTGGCATGAAATTTATGAGCTTCGAAAATTATGTCCTGAATTTAATTGGGGAGATTTTATAGAAAAGCAATATAGTAGCAGTAGTTCGTTTTTTGAAAAAATCAGATATAATCATTTACTTGAAATAATAGCTGAAGACAATTACTACCAACGGCAGGCAGAAGAACAACTTGAATACGAAGATGATCAAGATATGTATTCTTATAACTGATTAACAGTAAAAAGATATAGTATTTTGATTAAACCGCTCAGACTAATAAATGATATATGTTTATCCACGCACCAAACACGCACCAACTCTCTTCTCAGGGTGACGGCTTATGATAACATATGCCGCCTTAACTATCTGCCAAAACAGCAATATATCAGCATTTGCAAAGATTTGAAGGGACATGGAAGCCCAGTCGAAGAATTCCCTACGATGAAGACGTTGGAGTAACCATAACATAATAATTTGTAGAATTAATGGGCAATTCCAATCGGGATTGCCCATTTTTAAAACAAACAGAAATACAAATCGGAATTTGTAGGGAGGTTAATTATATGGAAAAGAATAAAAAAGAAAATACAAATAAATTCCAGTTTGCCAACCTGCCCTTTGAGAGAGGAGAAATCCCTTTCTCAAAGGGTATTTTTATATTGTGCAGTTTGTATGAGGTTTCTTGTGTTTCATATTATCACATAAGAAACCTCAAAGACATCACCGCTCTTACTTCTCCTCAAACATCCACTTGACCGCCTTTTCAGCATACTCACTCCAAAAAATCATATCGTGGTTGCCTTTGCTTTCAAAATACTCGTGAGAAACGTTTCTGCTTTCAAGAAATTTGTGAAGATCACGGTTGTTTTCAAGCAGGAAATCTTCTGTACCGCAGCACATAAATATATCTGGGATATTTTTGCCCTCTCGCTGAAGTTCGTCTATAAGAAATTCGGGATTGTTCCTGCTGTTCAGCACCTCAGAGGTTTCGCCGAAACATTCTCTGTAATATTCATAATTCGCCACATCGTTGCCTTGCCCCTCTGACATTCCTGCAACTTCGTGTACGATAAGAGCCGAAGATAATGCAGCAACCTTGCCAAAGGTTTCTGGATATGCAAATGCTGTATGAAGTGCACCAAATCCGCCCATTGAAAGACCCATAATGTATGTTTCACTGCCATCTTTCGCAAGTCTGAAAACTCGTCTTACATAGTCCACAAGCTCCTCGCCGACGAATTTGCAGAACTGATGACCAGTCGAGCGTCCGTCCAGCCAAAAAGAATTTTCGCCCGAGGGGATAACTACTGCAAAATTATACTTGTCCGCAAGATATTCAGGCACCCAGTTTTCTGCGTCGCCTGTAAAACCGTGCAGCAAGAAAAGCGTTTTGGTGCTGTTTTCCGAGTATTTCGTATCTGTCTGCCCCCAGTCCTGCCTTATGTCACATGGCAGGTACATTTTAAACGTGGTATATCTCCGCAGGCAATTTGAATAAAATCTGATCGTTAAGTTTGACATAGCTTTTCCTCCTGTTTTTTATATAATTATACTACATAAAATCAGGTTTGTCCAAGGGAGAAGCGAAAAAATTTTTCAATTTCCCTCACAAAATCATTTATCCCTATAAAAATAAAAATCACATCTGTCAAAGCCTCGTCCCAACGTACCTTGCCGCTTTTTCATAATATTTTTTGTCGATCATAATTCTACGCTCCTCCACATTTACAAGGTGTCTATCTACCCCGTCTGCAACTATTTTATTCATTATATCAAAATCAAAGCCGCAAAGTCAAACCAGCAAAAAAAGCTGTCTGACCTTGCGGCTTTTGACCTTTATAATACAATACTAACCGAAATGTGCCCTACATATCCTCCCTCATCATATCATTCTCACTCTTTATAAACATAAGCACAAAGCATATAAGCAGCAATGCACAAGATATCCATATAAACTCATTGCCTATGTATAATGAATATGCTCCGCCTATTCCTGCACCGCAGGCAAATACAAATATCGTAAGAAAATATTGCAGCGATTTCCTAAGCAGCGACTTGTCCCCTATCCTCATGTATGCACTTATGGATTCCATTGCACTTCTCATATTTCCTATGCACATCGTGCTTGCGTATGGATAACTATTTACTTTCCTGAACGATTGCACCTGCATTGCACAGGCACATGATGAAAGTGCATTCGCAACAAAATCGTATGAACCGCCAAGCGGTATAAACCCCACAATGCAAAGCAGCACCATTTCCGTGAAAACTATTATCTGCCGCCAATGTATAAATCCCACGTCCTTGAAACGTGCGTGCAGACGCTCGGCTATGAAAATCCCCATTGCAAACGCCAGCACAGGTATAAGATAGTGCAACGCCCTGTGCCAGTTGCCTTTTGCGACATATGTGCTCATAAGCACAATGTTTCCCGTCTGTGCATTTGAAAAAACTTCACCTCGCACAAAATACGAATATGCGTCCTGCAAGCCCCCTGATATGGTCAGAAGTATCATGAGCATATTGGTTTCAGACATTTGTTTTCTTGATCGTAACATCATTTTATCATATTCCTTCATAAAAAATTAACAAGAAAAATATTTTTATACACTTTAATTTTCTCCTTTTTCCATTATAATTATCTCAGATATATAAGTCAAATATATAATTGATATGAAAGATATAAAATATTGATATAGCAAGAAAGTGATAAAGTGAATATAAATTACGAATATTATAAGATATTTTATTATGCCGCAAAGAACCGCAGCTTTTCAAGAACGGCAAAAGTGCTGCTCACAAATCAGCCTAATATCACAAGGGTGATAAAAATACTCGAAGGAGAACTTGGCTGCACGCTTTTCAATCGAATGAAAAACGGCGTCACGCTTACCCCTGAGGGAGAGATACTTTACGAGCACATCTCAAAGGCGGTGGAACTTATTACAGAGGGCGAAGATGAGATCTCAAAAGCCAACGACCTGCAAAGCGGAACTGTCACCATAAGTGTGACGGAGACCGCACTTCACGGCGTTATGCTGCCACTTCTCAATGAGTTCCATGAAAGATATCCGGGAATAAAAATAAAGCTGCTGAACCATTCAACCCCTCAGGCACTGACTGCTCTCAAAAGCGGCATTGCAAACCTCGCTGTGGTAACAACGCCGATAAGCACAGAAGGCTCGCTGAATTTTCATAAGCTCAGAGAGTTCCGTGAACTTATCATATGCAGCACAAAACTAAAGGATCTTGCAAAGCGAACGCTCACTCTTGAGGAACTTTGCAGCCACCCTATAATATCACTTAACCGAAACACAAGGACATATGATTTCTATTCCGATTTCTTTTTCCAGCATGGAATAGATTTTCAGCCGGATATAGAGGTCGCAACTGCCGATCAGATAATGCCGCTTGTGAAAAGCAACCTTGGCATAGGTCTTATACCTGAACCAATGGCACAAAGCGGCGATGTTTATATTCTGAAAACTGATGAAGAGTTTCCAAAGAGGAGCATCGTTCTTGCAGAAAATGCAGACAAAAAACTCAATGCCGCCGCTACAGAGATACAAAAAATGATACTGAAAAAGTGTAATATGTTTGCAAATGCTGAGATATGACATACATGAAAGGAGATAATAATATGCCTACAGTTTTGCCAAAAGAAAATGAAGTCGAACAGTTTTTTTCAAGGATAATGGCATCGGAAGGAGCTTGCGAAAGGCTCAGCAACGTGCTTTACGATCACCTTAGTGACGATGATATGCAGACCGATCCTGACCCAAAACATCTTGTGCAGGTGCTTTTGACCGCATATACGAACGGTGATATAAGTGCACTTCTTCTGGAGCTTTGTGGAAGAAGTCTTTTCGATCTGCTGAGAGAGGCTTACCTTATACCAAAGCGTTTTCACGGAAAAGCCGGAAAAAATCCTGAACTCCTTACGACCCCTGAAGGCGATGTCATTGAAGAAAAGAAAAAGCTTGTCACAAAGCATGAGTTCGAAAAATTTCGTGATGTGTACAAAAACCACAGCTGTGCACCACGTTCAAAGCTTTATCTTGCAGACGGATATGACCTTATGAGGGTCTATACCGACGGAATGAACATTAAGGAAAAGCGTGTTGACAAAAGACGTGGCGTGCTTATACTTTACGCCCTGCCTGACACTGTAAAGCTTGGACTTTCCGAGGCTCAGACCTATAATGTTATATGGAATACTTTCCACAAGATACAGCAGACTGCCCCAACTGCAATGGTCTATTACGGACAGGAAACAGGCGAAAAGGCTGGAAAATCATTTGATGAGATCGGCGTTTTACTGCCTGTTCATCAGTTTGAAAAGAAAATGCTCATGCACCTCAGCGAGATAGACGGCATTGTGCTTGCCTGCCGTGAGGAAATGATGAAAAAAGCAGGCTCAGACAGCCTTGATCTTTAAAAACGGAAGTGATACTGAATGTCACAAACTATAGTTAAGAAAAATCACATGGATATCCCATGGCACGATTTCACAGACGCCGAAAAGGACGAGCCAGTATCAAAGGCGAGCCTAAAAGAAAAAGCCTCTGTTATAGGCAGGGTGGGAATGATGTTTCTCTCCTGCGGAACGGGAGCGTGGCGTGTGAGAAGTTCCATGAACACCATGTCGGAATGTATGGGACTGACCTGCACAGCAGATATCGGGCTTATGTCCATAAACTACACCTGTTTTGACGGCGAGGCTTGCTTTTCGCAGTCTCTTTGCCTTACTAACACGGGAGTAAACAATTCAAAGCTAACACGTCTTGAAAATTTCATCAACGATTTTGTCAGCCGCTGCGATAGTTTAACTTGCGAACAGGTCCACAATGAACTTGACGATATCGAAAAGATACACGGACTTTACTCGCCGCCTGTTTTGGGCCTTGCGGCGGCACTTGCCTGCGGAGCGTTCACATTCCTGCTTGGCGGTGGACTGACCGAGATGATATGTGCATTTTTCGGTGCAGGCATTGGCAATTATGTGAGGAGCAAATTCACAAAGCACCACCTTACCCTTGTGCTTGGAATAGTTGCCTCAGTATCGGCGGCGTGCCTTTCATATGCAGGGCTGTTTGAACTTGCGAAAATACTTTTCAATATAAAAATGCAGCATGAGGCAGGCTACATATGTGCAATGCTTTTTATTATACCTGGTTTTCCGTTCATCACAAGCGGCATAGACCTTTCAAAGCTCGATATGCGTTCGGGCATCGAGCGGCTGACCTACGCCCTCATCATTATAATTGTAGCCACAATGACGGCGTGGTTAATGGCACTTATCCTGCACCTTACGCCAATGGACTTTTTGCCTCTGCACCTTACCTTATGGCAGTTCATACTGTTCAGACTTGCGGCAAGTTTCTGCGGGGTTTTCGGATTTTCCGTTATGTTCAACAGCCCTGTCAAGCTTGCAGCCTCTGCAGCAGTTATAGGTGCACTTGCAAACACTCTGAGATTGGAACTTGTTGACCTTGTTTCATTTCCTCCGGCAGCTGCTGCGTTTGTGGGGGCATTCACCGCAGGCATACTCGCCTCGCTGCTGAAAAAGTATGTGGGCTATCCGAGAATATCCATAACCGTTCCGTCCATAGTCATAATGGTTCCGGGATTATATCTTTACAAGGCTTTCTATAATTTGGGCGTCATGTCCCTTGAAACATCTGCGTCATGGCTTGCGTCTGCTCTGCTGATAATACTAGCTCTGCCTTTGGGGCTTATCTTCGCTAGGATAATTACGGACAGGTCATTTAGGTGTTGTACTTAAAATCTTAGTCATATCCTAAAGCTATACCGAACCCACATAAAAACTATATTGATATACACTTTCCTATTAAGACTATTCTCCATTACCTATAACTGGCGTCAGCGGCATTTGTCAGCAAAAGCGAAGTGCTGAGGTGTTTTAAGAACATAACAGGACAGTCGCCGTTTGAATATCTAAAAAATTATCGTCTGCGCAATGCGGCATATATGATAAAAAACACATCTGACTCGATAAATGCTATCTGTGGGCTTTGCGGCTTTGACGATCACAGCTATTTTCAAAAGCCTTTAAAGAAGCCTACGGGTGCAGTCCCAGAGATTTTAGAAAGTAGAATATACGGGACAATATCTCACAGATTTATCCGTCTGTCGTGTAGACATTACATTCTCCTGTTTATAGGACTACGATAAAACTATTATCAAACAAAAGACGTTTCATTTTATCCAAATGGAACGTCTTTTGCATTTGTGCTTTTTCTTGTATGAAAAAAGAGTCAATTATTCTCCTCCCAATAATCCTCTGCATCCTCGTAGTCATAGAAATCATCATAGTTATCTTCATAGAGATCCTCTGGGTCGTCATAATCATGAGCATCATACTCAGCAGATTTACTGGTTGAGGTTTTATTGGTATTCTTACGGGTAGCTCTGGTAGCTGCACTACTTGCTGTAGTGGTTTCCGGACGTGATGTTGTAGCAGTTGTGAATACTGGAGTATAGCTGTTCTTATTATTGTAATACTTAGGGTCATGTATCAAACAGTAGCAACTGCCTTCTTCAGGAGTATTGTCACAGCCGGAGTGTGCGCATTTTGGGCGCAGGGCATCATAGATCATGGCTATCCCTATGATGATCAACACAGCGACAACGATTCCTTTGAGATTGAACGAACTATGCTGAGAGCTGTTTTCTGTTGTCAGCTTGTAGCCTATATAATCGTCAAGCAATTCCTTGTTTCTGTTGTTTTTTCCACATTCCATAATCACACCTCCAAACTGTATTTTTAATATTATACCATATTTTTTAAGATTTGTGGTAACAATTTTTGGGCAGTTGCATATTCTGTCCCTTTTATCATTTTTCAGTGGCAAAGTCGGGTAGTGTGCGGAATATTTTACGGTTACTTTTGCTCAACTCCCCTTAATTTTACCCCCATTATACAGCTTGAAGCGAACTCTATGCCAATGGGTAAAAATTTTTTTCAAACCTCCCCAATTTTACCCCTAAGTATGCTATAATAGAATAGACAAGAAACCCGACCCAAAACCCAGCGAGGTGCTTTTATGACATATGCAATATCTGATATCCACGGCTGTTATGAGGAGTATATTGAGCTTCTCGAAAAAATAGGCTTCTCTGAGGACGATACCCTCTATATCCTAGGTGACATCTGCGACAGAGGCGAAAAGCCTATGGAGATCTATAATGACATCATGGCTCGGGATAATGTTATCCCGCTGTTCGGCAACCACGAACACCTTGCCTATATCAATCTCCGCCACCTCATAAAAAATGATGTGAGCAAGCTTACAAAAGACGAACGGCTAGACCTGATTGATTGGCTCACCAGCGGAGGAAAACCCACTTTCAGCGAATTTATCTCCCTCTCCAAAGCCGACCGCATGGACTTTATGGAGTTTCTTAAAAGCTTCTCAATGTATGAGGATATCACCATAAACGGCAAACGTTTTGTCCTCACCCATGCAGGTCTTGGGGGCTTTAGCGAGGATAAGCCCCTTGATGAATATACCCTCCACGAGCTTATCTGGGAGCGTGCCGACTATTCAAAACGCTATTTCAGCGACCCGAATACTTTCCTTGTGACAGGTCACACCCCTACCGCTAATATCCCAAACCACGGCAGACCCGAAGCCTACAAAGCCAACGGACACATAGCCATAGACTGTGGCTGTGCCTCAGGTGGACGGCTGTGCGCCTACTGCTTTGAAACAGACAGCGAGTTTTATGTTGACAAAATAAACTAGCCCCTTGAAAATTACTTCAAAATGTGCTATACTTGTCCCGTTAAATATCATAACCGACGAGGATAAAACAGTTTGTGTTACATTTGCAGGAGGTCTATTGTATGTTTGAAAAAATATCATTTCCCGAATATGAATATGGATCTATCCAAAATTACTTAAAGAAATTGGGATATTGTTATACCACAAGAGTATATAAAGAACTTGGAAAATATAAAGTCGGGGAATTATATGCTGCCCCTTGGGGAGATGTGTTGATAATAGATGAAGTTAAAATATATTGGAAAGTATCAGACCGACCATTCTATAACGAAATGAATGATGACGAAAAGGCAGAGATACGCAAATATTCCGAAGATATGGGATTGCCATATGAATTTATTAAATTTTCCGTTTATGAGTAATAAATTTCAGATTACTCCTTTTACTCACACCCACCGATACAGCCCCTCTGTATCGGTATTTTTCTGCCCCAACGCCCATATCCGCCCCACCTCTATTGACATTTTACCCTCAATGTGCTATCATAAAAAAGTAAGTTAGTTGCAACTATCTCAATAACACCACAGGAGGAAGAAAAATGGATATGAATGAAAAACCAAAGCTCTCAGGCGTGCCTGAAACTATGCTTCAAACCGTGTACGCCCGTGCAAAGGAAACCAAAACAAGGGGCGCGATAAAAGATACAAAAGCCGTGGAGATAATAGATAAGATAAACTATGATTTTTCACTTGCCGACAAGGACTCAGCAATGCACAGTGGCGTTGTGGCAAGGACAATAGTCCTCGATAAGCTTGCGAACAAGTATCTTGCAAAAAACAAGGGCGCAGTGGTGGTGAATATCGCCTGCGGACTTGATACACGCTGTTACAGAATAAACGGCTACACCCATTGGTATAACCTTGACCTGCCCGAAACTATCGCCGTGAGAGAAAAGCTTCTCCCTGAATCAGGCGAGATATCCCAGATAGCAATGTCCGCAATGGACGATTGGAGTGGAGAAATAACCGAGCACGATGCCCCTGCTATCGTCATTATCGAGGGTCTGACTATGTACCTCTCAGAAAAGGACGTAAAGCAGATTTTTGACGTCATAAGCAAACGCTTTGAACACGTCACAGTTCTTGTTGAAACAATGAATCCTGCCATGGTAAAGCATATGAAAGAAAAGTCGATCGAGGGTAGCAAAGCCAAATTCACATGGGGCGTCAAGGACGGCAAAGAGCTTGCAAAGCTTCTCCCGAACTTCCGCCACATTGAAGACCACAGCCTCGTCGAGGGAATGGCGGAGTTTATCCCAATATTCAAGCTTCTTAAAAAGATAAAGCCTGTGAGCAATATCTCAAACAAGATAGTAGTAATGGAAAAATAACTTTGACTTCCCACCCCCGCCATGCTATAATCCCAAATTTAGAAGTTCCGCCACGCAAAAAGCCCGTCAAACAGCGTATCACCGCCGCAATTCAGATATAATTTTTTATCTCCAACAATATAAAATTCTTTTTTTGCACGGGTAGCGGCAACAGTCAGTCAATGTCTGCGTTGATGCGGAATTTGATAAATATTTTTCAATCACTCCAAAATGTTCTCTAAGCATATTCAGAATGTTTGAATTCATTGTGAGTACAGGCTTTATTTGAGTGCGATACTGCAAAAATAGTCAGCACATTTAATCTCCTCAACAAACTTTTGGTCGATTTGTTCATTGGTAAGTGGAAGTTCATTTACGATATTCTGCACTGCACCATTATTGGAGCTTGCAACAACAATATTATTTTCCGTAATGATCTCTGGAAGTACGCCAATAGATGCGTTGTCAAAATATATTGTCTCTTTTGTTCCCTTGATCGACCTGTCTCTTAGTTTTGCGATATCATAAGCCTGTTTTACAATTTTTTCTTATCCATTGCCATTCCCCTATCTTCCGTTCATCACCCAAGCAAACCCCTTAGCTGTCCGCAAAGCAGGCTCTTTAAAATGCCCGCCCTTGTTCCATTCAAGGGCGCATTCGATACCCTGCCCCGTCAGCAAATCATAACTCTCACGGATACAGTCGCCCACCTTTGACATGACCGCATTTTTCGTCCTTTCTTCCTTGTCACCAAGGCTGAGATAAACAGCGTCGCATTTTATCTTATTCTCTTTCATATACCCCACAAAATCAGGAAACCACACCGACGGAGAAGCCGCCGCAACGCCTGAAAATTTCTCCGTTTGAAACGCCGCCCACAAGGCAAAAAGCCCTGCCAGAGAATATCCGCCAATGTAATAATTCTTGCTCTTGTCCGAGCAAAGCGTTAATATCTCCGCCAGAGTGTCTTCCGCTCCATTGCCGAAGCCCTCATTGCCAAACACCGCAGGAGCGTTCCAAGGCGATAACTCATCGTTCCAATCCTCGACCTTCACCGCAATAAGCTGAAAATCCACACTCGTGAGCTTTTTTATCTCTGCCACCTCGTTTTCTATCTCAGGCAGATCATGGTCGCCCACAGGCTGGATAAGAACAATATCAGCATTTTTGTCGCCATAATAATGGTATGTCATTTTGCCGTCACCTCTGTAATGTATCTCACTTCAAGTACCCCTTTACAACGCCAACAAATTCCCCTATATCCGCAAAATAATTAGGATAAACCTCACTTAGCCTTGCGAAAGAAGAAAACCTGACAAGCACATTGTCCGTCCTATCGTTGCTGCGGTATTTCGTTTATTGACAGTATATCACATTATCCGCAATATTTCAACAGCCCTCAAAGTCAAGCCCTTTTAATCTGTGTAGTACTACAATAATTGTACCACATTGCAAAGTAAAATACTTGAAATGACATACGGAATATGGTATAATAACACTATCTAAAAAACTATCGGAGGAAAATTATATGGGATTATTTGATAAACTTCGTGAACCTGTGGTACTAAAAGAGGACAGCAGTGCGAAAAAACAACTTGAGCAGCTGGACTTTTATTCAAAGCTTGCACCTGAAAGTGTCAAGGAACAAATAGAACAGGACAAAAAACTTGTTTACTATGGCATAAAAGGCGAAGAGGCATTGATGTTTGAGCTGAAAAACAGTCATATGCCTATGTATATTCTTCACGATATTTTCTTTGAAGAAAATGGACTTACAACGCAGATAGACTATATAGTAATCACACGAAAAGTGATACTGATAATTGAGTGCAAAAACCTCTATGGAAATATTACTGTTAATAATCAGGGAGATTTCACTAGAACCATTCAATTTGGAAAACGCTATCATAAAGAAGGTATATATAGCCCTATAACTCAAAATCAACGTCATTTGGATATGATAAAAGAAAAGCGTCGAAACACTAAAGGCTTACTCACCAAGGCTATTTTTGAACATTATTTTGACGATACATATAAGTCAGTAGTTGTTTTAGCTAATCCAAAAACCATAATTGACATGAAGTATGCACCTAAGGATATAAAATCCAAGATAGTTAAAGTTGACGGACTTAACAGCTATATAAAAAGACTGAATGACGAAAGCCGAAACGAAAATATGTCAGATAAGCAAATGAAAGAATTGGCTGATTTCTTTCTGCAAAGCAGCATTCCAAATACTACTGACTATACTGCCAAATATCAGCTTGAAGTCAATGAGGAAAAAACAGTTACTGTAAAGGAAGAGCCAATTCAAAACACATATTTTGACAGCATTGAAAATTCACCTGTATATAAAGCATTAAAAGACTATCGCTACAAACAAAGTGTTAAGGAAAAAATCAAGCCATATTTCATTTTTAATAATGCTCAGCTTGAAGAGATAATAAAAACTAATCCTCAAACTTTAGAAGAACTAAAATCAATAAAAGGCTTTGGTGATGCCAAATGCCTAAAATACGGTAAAGACATTCTAATGATATTGGGAGATTATTGATATAACAATAACTAACTTCAGATATATCCACCGATACAGCCCCTCTGTATCGGTATTTTTCTGCCCCAACTCCCCTATCCGCCCCACCTCTATTGACATTTTCCCCCCCTCAATGTGCTATCATAAAAAAAAGACGAGTTAGTCACAACTAGCCAGATGGCACCACAGGAGAAAAAATGGATATGAATGAAAAACCAAAGCTTCTTAAAAAGATAAAGCCTGTGAGCAATATCTCAAACAAGATAGTTGTAATGGAAAAATAACTTTGACTTCCCACCCCCGCCATGCTATAATGATAAAAAAGAGGTGACCCCACATGACCAATAAAGCATACTACCACCTGCCGGGGCTTTTCGAGTTTTATGACCTTTACGCCGCTTTCCTGCCCATATTCCGTAAACATAGAGATTATTTCTATGACTGGTGCGAAATAGGCTCTGTCTATGGCGCACCTGCCGACTGTATATGGGGCGGCGGACGAGCAGGCTTCGGCGAACATTCTCCACGAGAAGTCCTCGACCTTATGAAAGAATACAACATCTCCTCACGGCTGACCTTCAGCAATTCCCTGCTAAGAGAAGAACACCTTTCAGACAAAAAGTGCAACGACCTTTGTAGGCTGTTTTCCCAAAGCCCGCCTCCACAAAATGGCGTGATAATATGCTCCGACTTGCTTCTTTCATATCTGAAAGAGAATTATCCCAACCTCTATTTTGTGTCCTCTACCACAAAAGTCCTCACCGAGTTTTCTCAGCTTGTAAACGAGCTTGACCGTAACGATTTTTCCTATGTAGTCCCCGACTTTCGCCTAAACAAAGCCCTGGATAAACTCTCCGATCTCACCACTGAGCAGAAAAACAAAGTTGAGTTTCTTTGCAACGAGTGCTGTTATGTAGGCTGTGCAGACCGAAAAAACTGCTATGAAAACGTCAGCCGCAAAAATCTCGGTGAAAACTGCCCCGACCATATTTGCAAAGCACCCAATGCCTCAGAGGGCTACCGTTTTTCAAAAGCCATGGAAAGTCCTGCCTTTATCGGCATAGAGGATATCCAAAACACCTATCTCCCCATGGGCTTTTCAAACTTCAAGATAGAGGGCAGAAGCCTTGGAAGCGCCCTGATACTTGAATTTCTGCTCTACTATATGACAAGACCCGAACATCAGCTAAAGGTCAGAGAGCAAATTTATCTCGACAGTATGCTGGATCTGTTCTGACTATTCTTCACATTGCATATCTCCCATGCCACAAGAAATATGTCACAAAGTTCATGTTACCCATGGCTTACTTGGAAACAAAAATCAAAATAAGTGTAAACAATGCCACTTTTTTGTTGAAACAGCCATTATAATATAGTATAATAACACAGTGCTTTGTCACAAAAAAGTTATAGGAGAATTTACATGAAGAAAATTATCGACATATTTCTGCGTTCTTTACTCACAGGCGTGGCGATAGCCATAGGCGGAACAGTCTATCTTTCCTGCCCTAACAAATATCTAGGAGCGTTTCTTTTCGGCATAGGACTTTTCGTGATACTGTCCTTTGGCTTTAATCTCTTCACAGGAAAAGTCGGATATGCAGTTGAAAACAAACCCTCTTATCTCGGTGAGCTTGGCATAATATGGCTGGGCAATTTTGCAGGAGCAGTCATCTCCGCCCTGCTTATTACCCAAACACGCATATCCACCATAAGCGACAAAGCCACAGAGCTTTGCAATATAAAGCTTGGGGATAATATCACAAGCGTTTTTATCCTATCATTTTTCTGCGGAATACTTATGTTCGTTGCCGCAGACGGCTATAAAACTATCCAAAACCCTGTGGGACAGATACTTGCAGTATTTCTCCCGGTTGTGGTCTTTATCCTCAGCGGCTTTGAACACTGCGTCGCTAATATGTATTTCTTTGCCATGGCAGACTTATGGAGCATTAAAGCCTTTGGCTACCTTATCATAATGTCCCTTGGCAACTCCATTGGCGGAATACTTATCCCCTTTATGCGAAAAGGCTTTGTATCAAAAGCATGACGCCTGTTTTTATAGGCTTATATAACATAAAAAAAAAGATACCGCAGTTCAAAAAGAACTGCGGTAAAAAAATGACTTCTGCTCTCAGGAACACAGTAAAGGGGGTATTATGAAAAAAACAAATAAAACAAAGGAGTCAATAGTAAACATAAGATAACAAATAAAACACAATTTAAACAACTTAGAAGGAGTGTGTAGAAGTCATAAGGCAATACCGCACAAGGCACGCCTGTCGGCTTTGTACGCAATCTGCTTGCAGATTTTCCGCCATATCGCACCAAAGCTCTCAAGCTGGTTTACCAGCTTTGAATACGCTAGTATTCCTGCGTCGCTTTAGCACAATCTGACGAAAAATCTGACGGCACATCTTGCGCACAATCCTTGTGCGGTATTGCCTTGATTCGTTCCTGATGTATGTATTATATCACACTAAAAACCATTTGTGGTAACTTTTTTTGGACAGTTGCGACTTTTTTCAAAAAAATCTGCACTCCGAAAATCCTAAAGTTTTCAGAGTGCAGATTTATCTTTTTCTGTAGAAGCGAACAGCGTTTGCCCCTTCCCACGTCTATCTGAATTGTCGCCTGTCTATCAAATAATATCCGCCCTGCGTTTACCTATCTGTGCAAACTCTTTGCGCCGTATGATAAAGTAAGCCACTGTTACCGCAGTGCCTGTTATCACCCAGGAAACAGGGTAAACTATCATGAGCATAAGATAGCTTCTGTGAGCCGCATAAATCGTGTTCACCCATACAAGCCTGAAAACACAGGTGCCAAGCACAGTTATGACCGCAGGTGTCATAGAGTGACCCATTCCCCTAAGACAGCCGCCCGATATCTCGTAAACACCCGTAAGAAGCTCCAGCAGACAAACTGACCACATTCTTATCATTGCGTAGTGTATAACGTTCTCGTCCGTTGAGAATATCTGTATAAAAAGGTGTCTGCCAATAAGGAATATCAGACTCAGCCCAAGACAGCTTGCAAGCCCGATAAAGGTGCAAAGCCTGTATATCTTTTTACAGCGTTCCTTATCCTGAGCCGCAAAATTCTGACTTGTAAAGGTGGTCGCAGTCTGAGCGAAAGCGTTTATCACAAAATATGCCATAAACTCAAAATTCTGTTCCGCTGTGCTTCCGGCGATACCGTCTGAACCGAAGCTGTTTATCGCCGCCTGTATCACAACGTTTGACAGTGAGAAAACCATGCTCTGCAAACCAGCCGGCAAGCCTATCTTTATGATACCGAGGAGATATTTCCAGCGTATCCTGAGCTTTCTGAAATCAAGTCTTAGCATCTCCTCCTCGTGGGTAAGAAAGTAAAGTATCATGCAGGCACTGAAAAAGTTTGATATAACAGTTGCCGTTGCAACGCCTGCCACACCCATTTTGAACACGATCACGAATACAAGGTTCAGAATAACATTTATAACGCCTGCGGTGATAAGAGCGTAAAGAGGTCTGGTGCTGTCGCCCTTGCTCCTAAGCACTGCCGAACCAAAGTCATATATCTCGATAAAAGGCATTGCAAAGAAGAATATCCTGAGATACAGCGTTGCAAGCTTTAAAACATCGTCAGGCACATTCATCATGCCAAGGAGTATCGGTGCAAGTATCTCGCCTACACCCAGTATGATAAATCCGCTTATGACCGCCAAAAGCACCACCGTATGTACAGCCTCGTTTGCCTTATCTTTTCTCCCCTGACCTATAAGCCTGGCCACCACAACGTTTGCACCAACAGAAAGCCCCAGAAAAAGGCTTACAATAAGGTTCACCAATGAAGAATTGCTTCCAACCGCCGCCATGGCTTTGTCGCTGTCAAATCTGCCCACCACCGCAAGGTCAGCGGAGTTAAAAAGCTGCTGCAAAATACTTGACAATGCAAGGGGCAGTGCAAAAATAACGATCTTGCCCACAAGCGGACCGTTTAACATATCTATTTTCTTATTTTTCATACCAGATCTTCTCTCATCTTTCAACTAACTATTTCTCATACCTAATATTATATCACACCATCAAAGCTATTTCAATACCCGAATTTGCACATAAGCACACACAGAGATGTGTAAAAATCTAAACATTACGACCATTTGTACAATTTTTTGAACTCTTTGCCTGTTGACAAAGGCATGAAATGGTGTTATAATAATATTCCACGGGAGGTGAGCAGTATGGCGATAGACAAAAAAGGCACAAAGCAGATTGCCGACAACCGAAAGGCACGTCACGATTATTTCGTGCTTGAGCAGATAGAGTGTGGTATCGAGCTTGTGGGAACAGAGGTCAAGTCTATAAGGAATGGCGGCGTCAATCTGAAAGACAGTTGGTGTTCTATCGAGGACGGAGAGATGTGGGTCAAGGGTATGCACATATCCCCTTATGAACACGGCAATATATTCAACCGTGATCCACGCCGTGAGAGAAAGCTGCTGCTCCACAAACGTGAGATACTGAGGCTGTTCGGAAAGGTACAGCAGGAGGGTCTTACGCTTATCCCGATGTCGCTATATTTCAAAGGCAGCAGAGTCAAGCTTGCACTTGGGCTTTGCAAAGGTAAAAAGCTTTATGACAAGCGTGACGACATGGCAAAGAAAGCCGCACAGCGTGACATAGAGCGTGCCATGAAAGAGCGAAACTAACATGGGGGTGTAAAGGTTTCGACGGGGGTTTTGAAGCACGATAAGCGAGTAGAGGAGCGCACACTCTTTAAACGGCGTACGTTTTAAAATTAGACGACAACGATAATTTTGAATTAGCTGCTGCTTAAGTCAGCGCTCGTCTTGCCTTAGAGTACCACGGCTTTGGTAAAGGCGTCGATCAGTGGTGAACGTTACAAAGCGACGGCTGTAGCCTTGTGATGTATCACAGCCTACCAAACACACAGGCGTGTCTGTTTGCCTTTGTGCAAGGGAACGGGAGTTTTCCGCAATAACAGAATACACTCGTAGAAGTTCGTGGGGATAGGCTTTCGGACAGGAGTTCGATTCTCCTCACCTCCACCAGCCACTCGCCGTGGCGGGCATTTCCCGTCAAGGCTTTTTTGTAAGCACACAAAGTCACCGCTGTAATAATTTGTGTGTCACTTTTACAAATTCAGGGGCGTGCCCCTGCACCCAATCCGCTTTACTTTATGTAGGGCGGTTTTTTTATTGCCGCTCATCAATTTTATCTAAAACCCAACCATTGTTTCTCCGTGGCGGGCATTTCCCGTCAAGGCTTTTTGTAAACGCACAAAGCCACCGCTGTGATAATTTGTGTGTCACTTTTACAAATTCAGGGGCGTGCCCCTGCACCCGATCCGCTTTACTTTATGTAAGGCGGTTTTTTTATTTCCGCTCATGGATCATTATTTATAAACCCAACTTTGTTATTTCACCATGGCAGACGCTGACATAATAAAAAAGAGTGCATTACCACCTCAGATAATGCACTCTTATATTTTACCCTATTTTTCCTCCAGTCCGCTGAGCGAAAGCCTGCTCTCCATTTTCTGAACAGTCTTGCTCTCCTGCTTTGCGATCTTTGCTTCAAACCAGAAGGTCGAGCCTTTGCCCTCCTCCGATTGAACACCGTATGCAAAGCCGTGGGCTTTGAGTATCTCCTGACAAATGGAAAGTCCAAGTCCTGTGCCTACCACGTCACGCTTTACCTTTGCGTCACGGTAGTATCTGTCAAATATCTTCGGCAAAAGCTCCTTAGAAATGCCCTTTCCGTTGTCTGTTACTTCAATACGAACCACATCAGCCCTGTTTATCTGCTTGATACGAATGACCTTATTGTCACCCGTGTAGTTTATAGCGTTGTTTATAAAGTTGTAAATAACCTGATCAAGCTTTGCGATATCCGCCGTTATCACTCTGTCCTCGTCTGGGATATACTTGATATCATAACCATTTTGCTCTATGAGTATCTGATACCTCGTCATGCAGTCATTGAGCTTGTCAACTATAGAGAAGTCCGTGAGTTTAAGCTCCGCATTGCCCGACTCCAGCTTTGAAAGCTCCAGCAGATTATTTACCAGACTTGAAAGCCTGTCAGCCTCGTCGATAATGACTTGGATATGCTCCTGCCTCTTCACAGGATTATCCCCCGACAAGTCCCTTATCATTTCCGCATAAGCCTTTACCATAGTGAGCGGTGTTCTCAGGTCGTGAGATATGTTCGCAATAAGGTCTTTCCTAAGCTCCGATACCTTTTGTATCTCGTCCTTGGCATTGTTAAGCACCGTGGAAAGCTCCTCTATCTCACAATAGCCATGACCATTGAACTCCACCGTATAATCCCCTTCACCGAATTTCTTCGCCGTGTTCGTAATGTCAACGATAGGCTTTGAAAGTCGCTTTGAGATATACATAGTTACAATAAAAGCAAGCTCAAAAAGTATGATAGTGATATAAATGAGCTGTTCTCTTATAATGCTTACAGTGGAATCTATAGGCTCTATTGAGCTTTCAATAAAAAGATACGCCTGCTTATCCGAATCATCAGTGTAGATAGACGTGCAGTAAAATATCTCCTTGCTCTTGAAATTCTCATTCTGAGCAATTTTCGTGATATAGTTATCGTCCGACTGTTTTAGCTTAGATATCATCTTGAAAAGTCCGATGCCATAGCCCTTGTTTATGATCTTGTTAAGATGCGAATATGCTCCCATGTTGTTTTCCATCACAATAGGATTGCCCATTTCGTCCGTTATAACAATGCAAAGGCTGTTGTCAAAAGCCAGCGAGCGGTTCGTTACCTCCTGCTCGTCAGTGCCATATGCTTGGATTATCTGATTTGCAGCGTCTGTAATATCTCTTATCTTCGCCGACTGATAATATCTTTCCAAGAAAAAATACTGAAAAAGCCAAATAAGAATAAGAATAAAAGCCGTGAAGAAGATAAAATACATCCACACATATGACCGCAGACTTCTTTTCGCCTTTATCTCCGCCGTCTTATTGCTGACTTTTTCCTTGACTTCTGCAAGCTTACTGGATCTTTTCAAACTTATATCCCATTCCTCTCAGAGTAACAATAAGATTGCGGTATTTTCCAAGGCTGTTTCTCAGCATTTTTATGTGAGTGTCCACAGTTCTGTCGTCACCGTAAAAATCAAAGCCCCATACCTCTTCAAGAAGCTTCTCTCTTGAAAGCGCAATGTTCATGTTCTTCACCAGATAGAAAAGCAGGTCATACTCTTTCGGAGTCATGGAAACCTTCTCCCCGTCTATCTTTACCTCACGGGCTGTAAAGTTTATCTCTAATCCCTCGTATCTTATAACGTCCTCAGTACGCTGAGAAGCTGACGCACGGTTAAGCACCGCCCTTATCCTTGCCATAAGCTCCTTTGGCGAGAACGGTTTTACTACATAATCGTCAACGCCTATCTCAAAGCCGAAAAGCTTGTCATACTCCTCGCCCCTTGCGGAAAGCATTATAACAGGTATCTGCTTTATTTTTCTTATCTCCTTGCAAGCTGAATAGCCGTCAAGCTTCGGCATCATAACGTCCATTATGATGATGTCGAAATCCTGATTTTTCACCATTTCCACAGCCTGCATACCGTCCTCAGCCTGAGCTACTTCATATCCCTCAAACTCGGCATACTCTTTGATTATCTCTCTTATTTTAATTTCGTCATCGACTACAAGAATTTTTGCCATAGTCATTCCCTCCTATTCAGGCAACACCGCACAAAGAACACCTATTTGCTTTGCATACAATGCTTGTGTGTTGCTACCTTAATTCATATTCTTTGCTTATATAATAACCTATTATTGTGTAAAATTTGTGACGGTTTATAGAATATTCTAAGCCATACCGCACCAATTCACCAGAAAACTACTGCCCGCCAACCAAAATGGTATGACGGGCAGTAGTTTATATAGGAATTTGTTATGGGAATGTCAGAAAATCAGCAATGTCCCATCATAATGAGAGCCATAAGACAAAAACCTGTTACGATACAACTCATTGCGCCCATGATGTTGTCTATTTTTTCTGCTGTAAGCTTTTTCATAGTGATTACCTCCTTGGGGTCTAAAATAAACTATTCTGTTCTCAGTGCGATAACAGGGTCTTTCTTTGCCGCCACTCTTGACGGGAACAGACCTGCGATAAGCGTCAGGCAAACGCTTATTGCAATGAGTACAACTGCCGCACTGACAGGTATTGAAGCTCTTATCGGCACGTCCGTAAGATGTGCGATTATCATGTTTATCGGTATTGTGAGCAGATATGAGATAATTATTCCCAATGCACCTGCCACAAATCCCACGATAACTGTTTCGGCATTGAACACTCTTGATATATCCCTCTTTGAAGCACCTATACTTCTCAGAATACCTATCTCCTTTGTTCTTTCCAAAACTGAGATGTAGGTTATAATGCCTATCATGATAGATGATACCACAAGTGAAATTGCAACAAATGCAATAAGAACGTAGCCGATAGCGTTTATGATAGAGGTGATAGAACTCATCATAAGACCAACATAATCGGTGTATTCTATCTTGTCCTCTTCGCCGACACTGTCGTTGTAATCGTCGATAATATCTATTATCTTTTCCTTTGAAGCAAAGTCCACAGGATAGATATTTATGCTGTCAGGGTCTTCAACAACTGAATAACCAAGAGTTTTCATGTTGTTGTCATAGTTTGAAGTGGAATATTTTCCGCTGTTTGCAAGCTGATCCGCATTTGTGTCGGACTGTTCTTTGAGCATTTGCTTCATAAGCTCCAGTTGCTCGTCAGAAAGTGAAGCTATATACTTCTTCTGAGTTTCGGTAAGCGATGACATATCACCGCCCTGAATTGCTGACATATCCATTGAACCCATGGCATTCATGCCCATATCTGCAAGCTCGCCTGTATCGGAAGCACCGCTCTGCTCCATAAGAGCCTTATACTGCTCCTCAGTCATTCCCTCAGGTATCTCCATAGAGCTGTCGCCTGCCACCAAACCAGCCTTCTTATCTGTGTCGGAGTTGTCTGCTGTTTTGTCAGCCTTGCTTTCTGTATCGGCTGTGCTGTCGGAAACGGTTTCTGAACTGCTGTCTGTATCTGCCGCATTCTCATCCGTTTTGAACTTAAGTCCTGTGAAAACATCTATGTCAGGATTTGCTATCTGCTCTTTTACTATCTCACTGTTATCTACTTCGTCGATAAGATAAGTCATAAGGTCATGACGATAGCCTATGGCACCGCTTATGGAAGCAGAGGAAGCGTCCTCGTCAGGTCGCAGGATACCGACTACACTTATTTCTGTGCCGTTTGCAACAGCCTTTTTCATGTAGCTCTCATCGCCCGTCATATCTTCCCACACACCGTCTTTTTTCTTATAGAAATCAGGTGTAGGAACGACCTTGAATTTCAGGTCAAGAAGCTCATCATAGGTGTAAACGTGCTGTTCGCTGTCAACGGATATATCCTCTCCTGCCATGGCACGTCTTACTATGCCGTTAAGCGAGCTTGGGTCGAGAAGTCCGAGAGAATAAAGCACATAGTCGTTTATCTCGTTGTTCTTATCAACTACAAGCACAACTTCGTTATACTTTTCAGGCAAACGTCCTGCGATAACGTCATACTGCTTGTCGATAAGCTCTTCATTATCTATCATTTCGCTCCATACGTCAGTACCCATGCCCATCATGCCACCCATTGAGCCACTCATGGACATTGCTTCCATCTGAGTTGAGGACATATATCCCATATCTTCAAGAAGCGTTGACGGATTGACCTGCATTACACCGCTGTCGCTCTCCGTAAAAACGTTAAGTGTAGTGGCGTATGTGTACTGAACGTCGCTTGTAAGGTCTTTCAGGTCGCTGTTATCGTCAAGATATTTCTTGAACTTCTCCAGATTGTTGACCTTTGTTTCTTCCATGAGAGTGTTTATCATCTCGCCCATGGCATTCTGAGAATAGACCTTATCTTTATCGTGGTTTGCTGAATCCTCATGGTTTTTCGCCATGGTGTTCATTATCTCGCCTATACTTGCGGTGGTCTTTGTTATCTGAAGCGGATAGCTTGAAAGTGTATCAGACTGCACCTGATCTATATAAAGCTGAACGCCGTTTGAGATAGAAAGAATAAGAGCGATACCGATTATACCAATAGAGCCTGCAAAAGAGGTAAGAAGCGTTCTTGCCTTCTTTGTCATAAGATTATTTCGGCTCAAAGACAGCGCGGTGAGGAAGCTCATGGAAGTTTTAAGCTTTTTGCGCTCTTTCTTCGCCGCCTTTTTGTCAGCCTTAGTAGGCTCTTTTTCAGGCTTTTTGATAGGCTCAACAACATTCTTGTCAAGAGGGTCGGAATCGTCTATGACCTTTCCGTCAAGAAGTTTGATTATTCTTGAAGAATATTTCATTGCAAGCTCAGGATTGTGCGTTACCATTATAATAAGCTTGTCCTTTGAAATGCTCTTCAAAAGCTCCATTATCTGCACGCTTGTTTCAGTATCAAGCGCACCTGTAGGCTCGTCTGCAAGCAGAATGTCAGGCTCATTCACAAGTGCTCTTGCAATGGCAACTCTCTGCATCTGACCGCCTGACATCTGATTAGGCTTTTTGTGGAGCTGGTCGCCAAGACCCACCTGCTCGAGAGCCTTGACGGCTCTTTCACGTCTTTCTGACTTTGAAACACCTGAGAGGGTCAAAGCAAGCTCAACGTTTGAAAGCACTGTCTGGTGCGGTATAAGGTTATAGCTCTGGAACACGAAGCCTATGGAATGGTTTCTGTAGGAATCCCAGTCGCGATCCTTGAAATCCTTGGTAGATTTGCCGTTAATGTTAAGGTCACCGCTGGTATATCTGTCAAGGCCGCCGATAATGTTCAAAAGAGTGGTTTTACCGCAGCCTGACGGGCCAAGGATAGAAACGAACTCATTCTCACGAAAATCAATGCTAACGCCTTTAAGGGCAGAAACGGTGGAATCACCAACGACATAATCTTTTTTTATGTCCTTTAAACTAAGCATATATTTTCTCCTATTTTTGTTATTGTAAAGATATTATAATAGGGTTTTATAAACTCAGTTTAAACATAACACAGTTTTGGGTAAAAAATTTGTCGGAGAGGGGGGTTAAGTGAGGAGTGAGGAGTGAGGAATTAGGAATTAGGAATGAGGAATGAGGAATGAGGAATGAGCATAGCAGACC
>ULTW01033430.1_pt1 | contig 29630 bp, 24 predicted proteins | sample 1957961 | NCBI WGS metagenome assembly ULTW01 (sample SAMEA4835744, study PRJEB28245) | human gut metagenome | biome: gut microbiome; material: fecal sample | place: Denmark | collected 2008 | reverse complement strand
CCATTCATCGGTAAGGAGTACAAGGAAGGTGATGCCTTCTGTTACATCCTCGCTCCATGGGGCGAGTTTGAGACCGTACCAGCAGCGCTTGGTGGCAAGCTTGTAGAAATCAATGCCAAGCAGGGCAGCAAGATTCGCAAGGGCGACGTCATCGCTTACATAGAGCGCGAGGCAGAATAATGTTTAATGTTTAGTGTTTACTTTGCAGGTATGGGGCGTTATCCAAATTAGACACTAAACATTACAAACTAAACATTAAATAGATGAATTATCAAGCTATTATTGATAAATATTATCCTGAGGATAACGACCTTCGTCATATCCTCATCACCCATAGCCAATCTGTAGCGCGAAAAGCGCTACAGATTGTTTCGTCTCATCCCGAACTGCATCTTGATGCTCAGTTTGTGGAAGAGGCAGCCATGCTTCACGACATCGGAATCTATCTCACCGACGCTCCTGGCATCATGTGTTTTGGCAGTCAACCCTACATCAGTCATGGTCGTTTGGGTGCCGAACTGTTGCGTCGTGAAGGTTACGAGCGCCATGCACGTGTGTGCGAGCGCCACACAGGGGCAGGCATTACCTGCCAGCAGATAGAGAGTCAGAACCTACCTTTGCCCCATCAGGACTTTTTGCCCGAGACAATGGAGGAAAAGGTAATCTGCTATGCCGACAAGTTCTTCAGCAAAACTCATCTCGACCGTGAGAAGACCATCCTTCAGGCAGAGAAAAGCTTAGCCAAGTTTGGCGAGGAGGGTGTCTTGCGATTCCAGGAGTGGGAAAAGCTGTTCGAATGAGCTAAAAAGATGTCAGCATGATGTGTAATCTAAGCAGAAAAGCTTAACTTTGCAAACTAAATGAGAAAATATCCTTTCATAGCACTTTTGTTGTTTGCCTTCATCTGTATGATGGCAAGTCCCCATATGCCTGTCTTCAAGAAGAAAAAGAAGAAGGCTGCTGCTGACACTACGGCAGTGGCCGATACCCTCTTGCGCGACTCTACAGGTAAAGTGGTGGCTGATACAGCCCGCATGGACTCACTGCAAAAGGCTATCTGGAAGCACAACCAAGTGGTCGACGACAGTATACGTCTCGATAGCATAGCCCGCAAGAAATCGGGAGGCGTAGACGCTCCTGTCACCTATTCGGCTTCCGATTCGCTCGTCTACGATGCCAAGAACAAGGTGGCTCATCTCTATGGCACAGCACAGGTGAAGTATGAGAATATGGACCTTGCCAGCGACCGCATCTCGATGGACATCGATAAGAGCAATGTGAAGGCTATGGGTACAGCCGACTCTACTGCCGAAGGAGGTATAAAGGGAAAGCCCGTCTTCAAGATGGGAAGCGACGAGTATGATACCGATACCATCAAGTTCAACTTCAAGAGCAAGAAAGCCCTTATTAATAATGTATATACTGAGCAGCAGGATGGTTTCCTGTCGGGTATGCGCTCCAAGCGCGACTCCTCGGGTGTCATCTACCTACAGCATGGCAGATACACCACCTGTGATGAACCTCATCCCGACTTCTATATCTCGCTCTCGCGTGCCAAGGTACGTCCTGGCAAGGATGTTGTCTTTGGTCCAGCTTACCTCGTGGTGTGCGATGTGCCTATGCCTTTCGCCATTCCTTATGGCTTCTTCCCCTTTACGAAGAGTTACAGCAGCGGTTTCATCATGCCTACTTATGGTGATGAGAGCGATCGTGGTTTCTATCTGCGCGATGGTGGATATTATTTTGCCATCAACGACAAGTGGGACTTGAAACTCTTGGGCGAAATCTACACCAAGGGTTCATGGGGACTCTCAGCTGCCAGCAACTATCGCAAGCGCTACAAGTATTCGGGAAGTTTCTATTTCAGCTATCAGGACACCAAGACTGGTGATAAGGGAATGCCCGACTTTGCCGAGCAGGAGAGCTTCAAGTTGCAGTGGAGTCATCGACAAGACTCCAAGGCCAACCCTTACAGTTCGCTTTCTGCCAGTGTCAACTTTGCTTCTACCAGCTACGAGCGCAACAATCTCAACTCGCTCTACAATCCGCAGTCGATGACGCAGAGTACCCGAACATCTTCGGTAAACTGGAGCACCAACTTCTCGAGCATCGGCATGTCGCTGACGGCAACAACCAACCTCTCGCAGAACATGCGCGACTCATCGTTGGCTGTCACTCTGCCCGACCTCAATATCAACATAGCCCGTTTCTATCCTTTCCGTCGCAAGAAGATGGTGGGCGACGAGCGATGGTATGAGAAGATAGCCCTGAGCTATACAGGACATGTGAGCAACTCCATCTCTACCAAGGAAGACCTGCTCTTCAAGAGCAATCTTATTAAAGACTGGCGCAACGGATGGGAGCATCGCATACCAGTAAGTGCCAACTTCACGCTCTTCAAGTACATCAACATCAGCCCCAACTTCAGCTTTACCGACCGTATGTACACCAATAAGGTCACGAAGTCGTGGGATGAGCAGAAGCAAGTCGAGGTGGCTGACACCACCTATGGCTTCCACAATGTGTACAACTGGAACATGAGCATCAGTGCCTCCACCAAACTTTATGGTTTCTGGGTGCCCAATCGCAAGCTCTTCGGCGACAAGATACAAGCCATACGCCACGTGCTCTCGCCCAGCGTGAGCTTCAGCTATGCGCCCGACTTTGGTGCTTCTCGCTATGGATACTGGGATACCTACCAGAAGACCGACGCCAATGGCAACGTGTCGCTTGTCAGCTATTCGCCTTATCAAGGCTCGCTCTTTGGCGTGCCGGGCAAGGGTAAGCAGGGAAGCATTTCCTTCACGTTGGGCAACAACCTTGAGATGAAGGTCAAGAGCGATAAGGACTCCACCGGATTTAAAAAGATAAGTCTTATCGATGCTTTCGATATCAATATGAGTTACAACACGGCAGCCAAGGTGCGACCCTGGAGTGACCTCGGTATCGACTTGCGCCTGAAATGGTGGAAAAACTATACTTACAGTATGCATGCTGTCTTTGCCACCTATGCCTATGAACTCGACGAACAGGGCAATCCTTATGTCGGAACGCATACAGAGTGGGGCAAGGGACGTTTCGGACGTTTCCAGGGCATGTCGCAGAACTTCTCATTTACTCTCACTCCAGAGAAACTCAAAAAACTCTTCGGTGGCGGAGATGATAGCGACAACGATAACTCTCGCAACAGGGATGACGATGAGGGTGTAGACACCAGCATTGAAACCAACATCGATGACGATATGGAGGCAGGGAAGCATGGAGCCAAGAAGAAAGGTGGCAAGGCCAAAACCGACGACGACGGTTATATGACTTTCAATATGCCTTGGTCGCTTTCTGTGGGTTACGGTATCACCATGCGTGAGGATACTCGCCGCGAAAAGTTCAACGAGAGCACCATGCGCTATCCTTACAAGTTTACCCAGACTCTCAACTTCAGTGGCAACGTGCGTATCAGTGATGGCTGGAACATCAGCTTCTCATCTGGCTACGACTTCGAGAACAAGGCCATGAGTATGACAACTGCTTCTCTGCAGCGCGACCTCCATTGTTTCAATATGAGTTGTTCGGTGGTGTTAGCTCCTTATACCAGCTATAACTTCACGTTCCGTTGCAACGCTTCTACGCTTACAGATGCTTTGAAGTACGATAAGCGAAGCGGTTATTCCAATGCAGTGCAGTGGTATTAATGCCGGATGGGGTAGAGGGCGAGAGCCTTTCCCACATACGTATGTTGAGGAGTTAAAGGAGTTAAAGAAGTTATCGCTCCCTATGGTCGCTGAGGAGTTAAGACAATAGCCTTTTTGGCGTGGTATTAAGCTGCAAGACATACGTCTTAACTCCTTAATTCTTTAACTCCTCAACATACGCAAGTTAAAATATTAATATAGAAAAGGCTTTTGCAACCAGGTTGCAGAAGCCTTTTTGTATTTTTGCATCCGAAAACGAAAAGAAGTGTAATATAACTAAAGTATCTTATCAATATGGAATCAAATCATCATCATCACGAATGTGGTTGTGCTCAAGGTTCTCACGGGTGTGGCTGTGAGCATCATCATGAGCATCATCATGACGAGCATGGAAGCCTTGGCAAGCGCCTTCTGCTCATCTCGGTCACTGTATTATTGCTTATAGGAGCTTACTTCGTCGAGAAGATATGCGCGCTTTCCACCTGGCAGTTGCTCCTGGTTTATCTTGTTCCCTATCTGCTGATAGGTCATGACACCTTGGGCGAGGCAGCCGAGGGTATTGCTCATGGACAGGTGTTCAATGAGCATTTCCTGATGACCATTGCCACCATAGGCGCCTTGTGTATCGGTTTCTTCCCTGGCGAGGAACCAGAGTTTGCTGAGGCAGTCTTCGTCATGCTTTTCTTCCAGGTGGGCGAACTTTTCGAAGGCTATGCCGAGGGGAAGAGTCACGACAGCATCTCGCATCTCATGGCCATCCGTCCCGATGTGGCTCACGTCTGTCATGGAGACGAGGTGCAGACGGTTTCCCCCGAGACCGTACCAATAGGCGAGACGGTTCTGATAAGCCGAGGCGAGAAAGTACCCCTTGACGGTAAGGTCATCAGTGGCACTGCGCTTCTTGACACTTCTGTCCTTACGGGCGAGAGTGTACCGCGTGAGGTAAAAGCAGGCGATGAGGTATATTCGGGCAGCATCAATGTGAAGGGAGAACTGCGTTTGCAGACCACCAAGACCTTTGGCGAGAGTACAGCCTCTCGCATCATCGCCTTGGTAGAGGGTGCCGATGCCAGCAAGTCGTGCAGTGAGTCTTTCATCACCCGCTTTGCTCGCATCTATACCCCAGTAGTAGTGCTGTCGGCATTGGTCTTAGCCATTGTGCCGCCTCTCTTGGGTACTTTGGGCTTGGGTGTGCAGCTCTTTGGCGAGGGCGGTTTTATGCACCTGTTACCCCTGTGGCTCAACCGTGCGCTTATCTTCCTTGTGGTCTCTTGTCCTTGTGCCTTGGTTATCAGTGTGCCACTCACTTTCTTCGGAGGTATTGGCGGAGCCTCTCGCGCAGGCATTCTCATCAAGGGAAGCAGTTATATGGATGCCCTTGCCAAGGTGGGCGTAGTGGTGTTTGATAAGACAGGCACGCTGACCCATGGCGAGGTGTTGGTACAAGCCGATGAGGGTGCGCCTGTTGTGGTAGGCGATCGTGTAAAAGAGAGCAGTGCCGAGGCCATAGCCCTGTTGCGCCGTGAGGGTGTCGTCAAGACGGTGATGCTTACAGGCGACCGTCAGGAAGTGGGCGATCGCATAGCCCGTCAGTTGGGTCTCGATGAATATCAAGCCGAGCTGCTGCCTGCCGATAAGTTGGTTCATGTAGAACAACTGCTGAAACAGAAGCCTGCAGGCAGGACTTTGGCTTATGTAGGCGATGGCATCAACGATGCGCCCGTATTGAAGCGGGCAGATGTAGGAATCGCCATGGGCGCTTTGGGATGTGATGCTGCCATCGAGGCTGCTGATGTGGTGTTGATGGACGATGACCCACGAAAAGTCCCCCTTGCTGTTCGTATAGCCCGTCGCACCATCCGCATTGCCCATCAGAATGTTGCCTTTGCCATAGGGGTGAAGGTGGCAGTCTTGCTGCTTGCCACCATAGGCTTAGGCACCATGTGGATGGCAGTCTTCGCCGATGTAGGTGTCACCGTCCTTGCCGTCCTCAATGCCATGAGAGCGTTGAAGAAAGTGGAATAGCATAGATAGTTCTTTAAAAAGTCAACCCACTTGCTTTGGAAATCCAAAACAAGTGGGTTGTTATTTTTAGGGCGTTTTTACCTTTTTACTCTTTTACCTTTTTACCCTTTTACCCTTTTACCTTTAAAAGTTGTATGCTCATGGGGCTCACAGTGATGAGTCGTTTCTTGTAGAGGTCGCCAATGGCACGCTTGAATACCTTTTTGCTGACATGGAAGCGTTCGTAGATATCGTCAGCCTCACTCTTGTCGCCTAAGTCGCAGGCACCATCATTGTCGAGCAGATACTGGTAGAGCGTTTCGGCAAAGTCGGCAGTTTGCTGTTGTCCTGTTTTCTGCAGGCTCACATCAATCTTTCCGTCAGGGCGCACTCTTCCGATATAGCCTTTCATTCTGTCGCCCGTATGAATGTACTGGAAAATCTGGTCCTGATAGAGCTGTCCAGGGTACTGGTTGTCGATGATGACCTTGAAGCCGAGGTCAGTCTTCTGCCAGATTAGCAAGTCCACCTCGTCGCCATGCCGATAGTGCGGATGTTCCTCCGACAGGTATCGCTCCACCTTGGCAGAAGCCACGATGCGATAGCTTTCTTCGTCAATATGTACGTGAACGATGTAAGACTGGCCCAACACCATGCGTTTCTTCTGTTCACGGAAGGGGCAGAAGAGGTCTTTCATCAGTCCCCATCCCAAGAAGGCACCATATTCGTTCACCCATTTCACTTCGAGATAGGCGAAGTCGCCCACTTTGGCAAGTGGCTTCTCCGTGGTAGCAATGAGACGCTCGTCTTGGTCGAGGTAGATAAATACCTCCAGTTCGTCGCCGATGCTCACATCTTCGGGAACGTAACGGGTAGGAAGAAGGATTTCCCCTTCGTCACCTCCGTCAAGGTAAATGCCGAAGTCTACTTTTTTCACCACTCTCAGGCTGTTATAGTCGCCTAATTTTATCTTGTTGCTCATATATGTGTTCTTTGTTTTTCTGTAGGTTGTCTTTATTCTTCGCTCTTCACTCTTCGTTCTTCACTCTTCACTCTTCACTCTTCACTCTTCGTTCTTCACTCTTCACTTCCATACCGTCTTTCAGGTGTATGGTTCGGTCGGTGATAGAGGCAAGCCCCTCGTCGTGTGTGACAATGACAAAGGTTTGTCCGAACTTGTCGCGCAGATCGAAGAAGAGCTGATGCAGTTCAGCCTTATTGTGTGAGTCGAGGCTACCCGATGGTTCATCGGCAAGGATTACGGCAGGATGATTTACCAAAGCTCTTGCCACAGCCACGCGTTGCTTCTCACCTCCCGACAGTTCTGCTGGTTTGTGATGAGCTCTTTCGCTTAAGCCCATAAAGTCGAGCAGTTCTTCAGCCCTTGCCTTGGCCTCCTTGCGGCTCTTGCCTGCAATGAAAGCAGGAATCATGATGTTTTCGAGCGCGGTAAACTCAGGCAGTAACTGATGAAACTGGAATACGAAACCGATGTGCTGGTTACGGAAGTCGCTCAACTTTCGCTGTGACAGTTTGCTCACGTCAATACCGTCTACCACAACGCTTCCCTCATCAGGGCGGTCCAGTGTGCCAATAATCTGTAGTAGGGTGGTCTTGCCCGCACCACTGGGACCTACGATGCTTACCACCTCACCTTTATTGATATGCAGGTCGATACCTTTAAGCACCTGCAGCGAGCCGAAGCTCTTGGTTATTCCTTTGATGTCTATCATTGTTGCTTGTATTATTCCATTTAAGTTCTGAAATTTTAGATTTTCCACAAAAGACAGTCACAGCTCCTTTTATAGTTTTGGATATTTGTAACCCTTTGTTGGTAACATGAATAATTGTTCCACCATAAATATTTCTTTCTACTATAAGGATGATTCCTAAAAAGTTGAAATACTTCATAGTTATTTGTTTGAATTAAGTTCTAAATTCATTTGCAAAAATACGCAATTTTGTATAAACCTCAAAAGGGAATAAAGGAAAAGATGGAAAAAAGAGCTATAAATGTTTTTTATTGTCACTTTTAAAGGCTACAATGTTGTATGATAGTTAGATAAAAATTTAAAATTTCTTTATTTTTATTATTGTAACATAAATGTAATATAAAGAATTGTATAAATTACATTTTTTTATAGTAACTTTGCGCCCGCTAAAAAAAGATGAGTATTCACGAATTAACATTTTAAGAAACATTTATTATGAAGAAAAAAACTTACATGAAGCCTCTTGTTAGCTTATATGCTATAGAGGCATTGACCATTCTTGCCGACAGTGACGGCAAGCCCAGTACCCCCCCATCCGTATCATCCCCTGGTTTTCAAGACCCGGGAGATGTAACAAGCGGAGATAAAGATGACGTTTGGGAAGAGGCATGAGAACCATTAGAAATTAACCACAAGAGCACAAATTGAAAAACGGATTAGAACATGAGAAAGTTTTTGAATTCAGTATTTATGTTGGCTGCTGTAGTTCTCGCAGCCTGTAGCAACGATGACAATGGCGATATACAGCCAAAGAGAGGAATGATTCTCAATGCTTCTGTTGAAGATCTAAGCTCGCGTGCCACTATGACAGATGAAAGCGGCACATGGAAGTTTGCATTTGCCGCGAACGACAAGGTAAGTGTAAGCAACAGCAAAATAACATCTTACTATACTTTCACAAACGATGGCAGCCAGTTTACCAGTACTGATGCCATGGTTACTACTGAACCTGCCGACTGGTATGCTTACTTCCCAGGTAATGACGTGGACCTGACAAACCAGACAGGCACATTTGCTGACGTGGCAAACAAGTTTGCTGTAGCAGGAAAAACAGCCCAGACTACAACGGGCGAAAAAGGACTTTCGATCACTCTGAAGCCCAAGGTGGCTGTACTGCGCATCGTTAAGGTGGACAACTACGGTCCGTGCGACATCTATCTGAAGACTGCTGACGGCAAGTATGTGTCGGGTCTGAAGGCTAAGAAGAACGAAGCTGGCTACGAAGTCGAAACAAGCGACACTAAGGTTTCGGTATTCTATAAAGAGAGTACTGGCAATGCCGGCATCTATTATGTCGTAGTTCCTGCTGATGTGAAGATTTCGGTGTACAATACAAATGACGAAAACCATATCAAGACCACAAAAGCAGCAGGTCTGACTCCTGGCAAATACTATACGCTTACTACTGGTCCAACAACTGGTACAGAAACAGCTACTTTGTCGAATGGTACAACTGAGCAAGTAGAATGGGTACAGCTTTGGGCTGGGGGTCCAAGATTCGCCACAAAGAATGTAGAAAAGGAAATGACATGGACAGAAGCTGCAAAGACTGGAAGTGATTATGTATGGGGAGCGAACTGGCGCACGCCTACAGCAGAGGAAGTAGAAGTAGAGGGAGGTCTTTTGTTTGATTGGAGCACAGGCCAAGCCCAAGCTGGCTCTCCTACCTTCACCATCACCATCGCTCCTGACGGCACGGAAGAAAAGGTTGTGTTTACAGGCGTGCAGCCTGGCTATACTAAAAACACGCTGATTCTTTACAAAAAGGTAGTAAATGGTTATAATCAATTTGATTTTTGGACATCTACAAACGATGGAGGGTATGGCTGTAAATTTATTATCTGGAGAAAAGATAACATGACATGGGGTTTTGGCATATATAGACGTCATGACCCAAACAAAGAAAAATACCTTGTTCGTCCTGTACTTTCAATTGAGAATATTACGAACAGCAAAAAGTAAATTTCCCCACTCAATCCCTCAGCGACCATAGGGAAGTTAAGGGACAATAGCCTTATTGCTTATGTCGGCTGGCTTGCACTGGGAGGGCGTGGCATTTTGCCCGCCCAAAATCACAACGTTGTTTATTAGCAGCTTATTGGGCAGGCAAGATGCCTGCCCTCCCAGTGCATCCTTGCTTGTTTATTCTACTGATGGTCTTGCTCATAAGCAACTGAAGCATTTGTCCCTTAACTTCCCTCTAACTTCTCTTAATTTCCTCCAACTTTTCTTAATTTCCCCAACATCTCTTCACTCCCTGTATGCGAAAGTTGAATTATATGATAGTAATTTAGTATATTTGTGTGCTATTATTAAAAACTAATCAACTACAAGGATGAAAATCAACCAGAACTTTTGGCTCATGCTGCTCTTGGCGGGCGGTGCCATGATGAGCAGTACGGCAGCACAGGCTTCCGTGCGGGATACGATAGATATCAACTGGGGATGGCAGTTCCATCGCGGTGATATAAAAGGTATCAGCCTGCCTTCTGACAACATACAGAATCCCACTCTTTTGGATGAGGCAATGAAGAACAGCGAGGTCGTCAACCTGCCTCACGACTTCCAGCTCTATCAGCCCTGGGTAGCTCCTGCAGCAGACGAACGTGCCAGCAGCAAGGATGCTGCCAATCATGTGAAAAGCCGACTTAGCGCACGAGGATTCAAGGAGATGGGCATTGGCTGGTATCGATATGAACTGACACCCCAGAAGGAATGGGAAGGAAGACGAGTCATGCTCGACTTTGGAGGAATCATGCTTGTGGGCGATGTCTATGTGAACGGACAGCATGTGGCAGCTACCGACTATGGCTATTTGGGTTTCGACATCGATGTAAGCCAGTTGCTGCGCTATGGAAAGGTGAACGAGATAGTAGTGCGAGCCGACACACGTGCTGCCAATAACTCACGCTGGTATACGGGCGGAGGATTGTATCGTGACGTACGCCTCATTGTGACCCATGATAAACTCTATTTCCCTCGCCATCCACTCTATATCACCACTCGCAACAACCGCGTAGTGAACATCAAGGCAGAGATAGTGAACCGACAGAAGAAACTCCAGGGTGAGCAGCTCAACAGGATGCCTGTAGAGGTGAAGATCTATGATGGAGCAGGGAAAATAGTAGCACAGCAGAAGACAGACGTGAACTACAATGCTAAGTGGCGCGACAGAGAGTACGAACTGCCTTCCATCACGATTGACGATGCCAAGCTATGGTCGTGCGAGACCCCTTATCTCTATACTGCAGAGGTGACGCTCTACGACAAGGAAGGAAGAGTGGCTGACAAAACACGTGAGCACTTCGGCATGCGTACTATAGAACTGTCGTCCCAGCACGGACTCCTGCTCAACGGACAGAAAGTGTTGCTCAAGGGTTATGCCAATCATCACACCTTAGGCGACTTGGGTGCTGCTGCTTATCCACGTGCTATCGAGCAGCAACTGCTTACCATGAAACGCTTTGGTTTCAATCATATTCGTACATCCCATAATCCTTACAGCGAAGACCTGTTGCGTCTGTGTGATCAATATGGCATCTTGGTGGTCGACGAACTCTACGATAAATGGAACACACAGTTTGCTGGAGGTAGAGGAGACTTCTTGAGCCTTTGGCAGAAGAACATACCTGAGTGGGTGAAGCGCGACCGCAATCATCCCAGCGTCGTTCTTTGGAGTTTGGGTAATGAGTTGCAGCATCATGCCAACATGCCTTTCAACGACTGGGGAGTAACGGTGTATAGACTGATGAGAGAACTGTTGCATCGCTACGACAACACGCGTCTCACCACGGTGGCTATGCACCCACGTTATCGCAATATCGATACCGACTCGTTGCCTGCCGACCTGGCTGTTGCCACAGAGGTCAACTCGTATAATTACCGTTATATGTACTTCCCCAGCGACATGAAGCGTTATCCCGAAAAGATATTCTATCAGAGTGAGGCGAGCACAGAGGCGATGGGACCCAACTTCTTTGAGATGGAACTCGACAAGGTGATGGGACTGGCTTACTGGGGTGCTGTCGACTACTTAGGCGAGAGTTTGGGCTGGCCATTGAAGGGATGGAACAAGGGCGTCTTCGACATGACCATGCAGCCCAAGCCCGATGCTTACTTTGTGAAGAGCATGTTCTCTGAAGAGCCACTCGTACACATCGGTATTATCGAGAAGGCAGGAGGTGACACCCAGTGGAATGGTATCAATGTGGCAACCCAACGGTTGTCTGAAAACTGGAACCGAAGTCAGGGCGACACCCTTTCGCTCTATACCTACACAAATGTCGACGAGGTGGAACTGCTGCTCAACGGCAGGAGTTTGGGAGTGAGGAAGAATGATGCTGACCCCAAGCTGCGCAATCGCATACGTTGGGACTCTGTTCCTTATGAGCGAGGCTCATTAGTGGCAGTGGCAAGAAAGGCTGGCAAGATAGTAGCGCGCCATGAAATCTCTACTACGGGAGAGGCTGTGGCGCTGAAGTTGAAGCCCGAAACTGCCGACTGGCATGCCGACGGCAAGGACTTAATGCTGGTGAGGGTGACAGCTGTAGACCGCAAGGGGCGTCGCGTGTTGAGTGCTCATGACTTACTACAGATAGAGGTGAAGGGCGAGGCAGATATCGTGGCAGTAGGCAATGGCGATATGGCTTCGGCAGAGTTGCCTGTAGGCGACAAACAGTTGGCAAGCCATGCCTCCCGAAGTCTTTACGAGGGTGCCGCCTGTATCTATTTGCGTGCTCGTCGTCAAGCAGGCAAGGTGGAGCTGAAGGTAAAGAGTGGAAATCTGTCAGCAGGAAGCCTGCGCATAGGTATGCAGTAATAGCAAGCTTGGAATTTATAGCCTCCCTTGATGTCGGTGAGGGTAGAAAAATAAAAGACGCAAGGACTGATGATAATTATCGAAAGTTCTTGCGTCTTCAATTAAGGTTCAAAGTTACTGATAAAGTCAAAGTGAACTTGTGTAGGTTCGGTTTACTTGTTGAGGGCATAGTAGAAGCCGTCGTTCATAGCCATACGGAGCTGGAACAAGCCATTGTCGTCGGCTGTGACGTTCATTCTTGCACCATTAGGCAGACAAGCCTGGATGCTGCCATCCTCGTTGAAGCTGAAGAGTTCGCGGATGTCGCCATCTTTACTGTAAGACCAACTCTTATTCTTCTTGTTGAATACAAAGTAAGATTTCTCGCCCTCAGGATCGGTAATCTCGTAACCATTCTTCAAAGTCTTGACAGCATACATGCGTCCATCCTTGCCCATGACATCCTTGGTGGTTCCTACTTGTCCGATCACCTTCTCGCCTGTCCAGAACTCGATGGAGTTGAGCACGAAGAGGTCGGCTACAGAACATACTGCATAGGCAGGAGAGATAAGAATAAAGATAAGTTCGTTGACAAACTTATTACCTGTAGCTCTCTTGTTCCAACTGAGTACTGAGTTGGTAAGGCCAAAAGAACCAATACATGAACTCAGAGTCATGGCGCCCAATGTGACTGCAATGACAGATTTTGTGATAATTTTCTTCATCTTTCTAAAAATTTTAAGTTGATAATTATATGTATTTGAATCTAAATCTAAATCTAAAACAGGATAATTGGTACTATCTTCTGAAATGTCGATTCACCCAACGGCTCATCATCTCGTAGGCACTCTCTTCCTCCTGGTGTTGAGGTTCTGCGAAGGTGAGGTGCTCGCCTGAGGCATCGCCATGCTGGTCGGGGAAGATGATCATCAGGTTGGTGCCTGAGAAGAAACGAGTGAGCTCTTCGGGCAGACGCTCAAGGGCTGTCTTGTGTGAAACCGTTCCCTTACGTGCGGTGACAACCACGAACATGTGGTCGGGAGAAATCTGCGAAGCTATCTGTGGCATTTCGTTCCAGTGATTCATGAGGGTATAGTCGGAACGAACCTCAGGGTAACGATTTTTGATAAATTCGTTGATGAGCGAGAGAGCCTCCATGCGACCATGGAACTGGATGCGACAGTCGAGGTTGCGTGCCATGCGCGAAAGACGTTCTACCCAGCGATAGAAACCTGGTTCAAACTCAGCCCTTGAGGGTACTGCTACCTGTATGCGGCGAATGGTGTTGAGGGGCTGGCGGATGCGTGCCATGATGATCTGGCGGCTGAGTCCATTGAACAGACTCTGATGGAACTCGCCCCAGAACTTGGGTGAACGCTCCGGATGCATGTGCATGCCGATGATGATCTCGGAACACTGAAACTCGTTGAAGGCGTGCTTGATGCCGTTGGCGATGTTGGCAGCGATGCGCACCTGTGTCTGCGTGAGTACATCGGTGGCAGCTGCCAGCTGACTGCAATGTTCGAGTAGGCGCTTGCCCTGTTCTTGCTTGTAGCGCATATCCTTGTCTTCGTATACCACGTTGAGGCATACCAAACCGCGGTTTAGCTTCTGGTTTCTCACCAAGAAGGCAAGGCTCATCAGGTTGTCGGCGTATTCGGGATAGCGCACAGGGATGAGAATCTTCTCGTCGTTGGCGCTCTTCTCGTCTTCTGCCTCGGGCAGTTCCTTGTCTCTAAGGATAATCTTGCGCGAAGACCAGTCGGTGAGCAATGAGGAGATGATGCAGGTGCAGAGGATCATGATGACTACGCCGTTGAGCATGTCGTCGTCGACGAGATAGGTGTTCTTGCCCACGAGGATGTTCATACCCACCATCACCATGGCTATACTGCCTGCTGCATGAGCTGAGGTGAGGCCGAACATCATGTGACCTGAAGACAGGGGCATACGAAAACCGATGCAGGCTGCATAGGCGGCTATGGCCTTGCCCAGGGTGCCAAAGAACACGATGCACAGCACTACCCACAGGATATGACCGCCCTGGAAGAGCAGTCCCACATTGATCAGCATGCCCACTCCTATCAGGAAGTAGGGAATGAAGAGGGCGTTACCGATAAACTCGAGCCGGTTCATCAGCGGCGATACGTGTGGGATATACCTATTTAATATAAGGCCTGCAAAGAAGGCGCCAAAGACTCCCTCAATGCCTACCATCTGTGACAGGGCGGCACTCATGAAGAGCATCGACATGACAAAGATAAACTGCATCACGGCATCGCTATATCGGCGCAAAAACCATCGGGTGAGACGGGGTATGAGGAATATCATCACACTGCAATAAGCGGCAAACTTGGCTGCAAAGAGTACCCAGAAGAGTACACCATCGTGCTCGGTGAATGAAGCCACTAAGCCTGCCAGCATGATGAGGGCGATGAGCAGCGAGAGCATGCTCGACCCCACACTCAGCGTGACGCTCGGCTTCTGTTGCAGTCCGTAGCGTGACACGATGGGGTAGGCGATGAGTGTGTTGGAGGCCATGATGCAACTTAGCAATAGCGATGCCTTGGTGGAATAGTCCAAGAGTGTGACGCTCATCCAGTAGGTAATGGCAAAGGGCACATAGCACGTCAGCAAGCCGTAGGTAAGCAGTCGTGACTTGTTCTTCCGCATGCCCTCCATGTCCATCTCTAATGCTGCCAAAAACATGATGTAGTATAGCCCCACCTTACCAAAGAGTTCGAAGGATGAGTCACGCTCTAAGATGTTGAGTCCGTACTTACCAATGAGTACTCCTGCCAACACCATGCCGATGATGTGCGGAATGCGGAGCTTACCCATGATGATTGGTGCAAAGAGAATGATGATCATCACTACGAAGAAAATCAGCGTAGGGTCGGTAATGGGGAAATATTGGGCTATGTTCAGCATAGGCATTCTGTTTTTTAAAAAAAAGAGTGGTTCTTTACATGAACTGCATCACTCTTCTTATCATTTGAGTGCAAAAATAATAATAAATCTTGAATAAGCAAAGTCTTTGCCTGCTTATCGTAGTTATTTGTAGCGCTTTTTGTCATTTTACTCAACTTTCGTATGTGGGGAAGTTAGAGAGAAGTTAAGTGAAGTTAGAGGGAAGTTAAGGGACAAATGTCCTACGTCTTACGGCAAAAGACTATTGTCTTAACTCCTTTAACTCCTTTAACTCCTTTAACTCCTTTAACTTCTGCCTACTGATGTTTCATCGTAAATATGAGTAGCGGAGATGGATGAATGATTTTGTGGGGAAATATGCGGAAAATCAGCAAAAAGTTTGGAAGATATCAGATAATTTATTATTTTTGCTGTGTTTAAAAATAAGCGTTATGAGATCCGTTCAAGATTATATAACAATCATTAGGCAGAATAGTTCCAAAATCACAAATGATTTTGGAATAAAGACTCTGCGTATATTTGGCTCTGTCTCACGAAATGAACAGACAGAACAAAGCGATTTGGATGTATGTGTGGAAACTGAAACTCCCAATCCTTTTTTGTTGGCAGACTTGAAAGAATTTTTAGAAGGCTTGTTCAAGTGTTCAGTAGATGTGGTGCGTATTCATAAAAATATGAGTCCTTTCTTTAAATCAAGAATAGAACGTGATGGAATTTATGCAATACGATAAAGATATAGCACTGGATATTCTTCACAGAGTACATACCTCTATAGAACATATAGAAGAGCGTTCGCAACCCTATAGCTGTGGTGATGATTTTCTTATGTCTTCAACAGGTGTTGCAATTCTCGATTCTATATGTATGCAATTCATAGCTATAGGAGAAAGTCTAAAAGGACTTGATAAGGTAACGAAAGGCAAACTCCTTTCAACTTATCCTGAGATAGATTGGAAGAATGTGAAAGGTTTACGTGATATTATAGCTCATCATTATTTTGAGGTTGATGCTGATCAGATTTGGTGGATAATAGAAAATGAGTTGCAACCTTTGAAAATGGCAATCTGCGAAATGATAGAATCTTTAAAAGTTAATGCTTGATGGGCTTGTCTGGTTTTTGTTGGGTTGTTTATTATATCTTGTAGCGACATTTCGATGGGATAGGTAAGGAGTTGAACGAATATTTTTCTCTTATTTTATGCAAAATAATGCAGAAATGTTAGCAAAAGTAATAAAAATGCAACAAAAAGCAATAATTTATGGGATTTTTTGCTTGATATTGTAGAAAAAGTCTTACCTTTGCAGCGGATTTGAGAGGATAAGCGTTAGTAAACCCAAGATGAGAAATCATCATGCAGGAAAGGAGCATTCTTTTCTTTTCCAAAAGATTCACTTTAAACAACTTTTAAAAAGATTCGATTATGAAAGTAGCAATTGTTGGTGCAAGCGGTGCAGTAGGTCAGGAATTCCTGCGTATCCTTGCTGAGAGAAATTTCCCTATGGACGAGTTGGTGTTGTTTGGTTCTGAGCGTTCTGCAGGACGAAAATACAACTATAAGGGAAAGGACTATGAGGTGAAACTCTTGCAGCATAACGATGATTTTAAAGATGTAGATATTGCCTTCACATCTGCTGGCGGTGGCACTTCAGAGGAGTTTGCAGAGACCATCACCAAGTATGGTGCTGTGATGATTGATAACTCCAGCGCTTTCCGTATGTGCGACGATGTGCCATTGGTAGTACCTGAGGTAAATGCCGAGGATGCTCTCAACCGCCCACGCAACATCATCGCCAATCCTAATTGTACCACCATCATGATGGTAGTAGTGTTGAAACCTATCAACGACCTGAGCCATATCAAGAAGGTACATGTGTCTTCTTATCAGAGTGCATCGGGTGCTGGTGCTGCTGCCATGGCTGAGCTTCAGCAGCAGTACAAGGAACTGGTAGAGACGGGTGAGGCTAAGACTATCAGCAAGTTCCCACATCAGTTGGCATACAATGTCATTCCCCAGATAGACAAGATGACTCCTAACGACTATACCAAGGAGGAGATGAAGATGTACAACGAGACTCGTAAAATCATGCACTCGGATGTTCGCACCAGTGCAACTTGTGTACGTGTTTCCTCACTTCGTTCTCACTCAGAGAGCGTATGGTTCGAGACAGAGAAGCCATTGGCTGTAGAGGATATCCGCAAGGCTTTGGAGGCTGCTCCTGGCGTAACCGTAAAGGACGATGCACAAAACTATGTTTACCCTATGCCTCTTGAGAGTGCTGGTAAGGATGATGTCTATGTAGGCCGTATCCGTAAGGATCTCGCCGATGACAACGGCAATACTTTGTGGCTCACTGGCGACCAGATACGTAAGGGTGCTGCGCTCAATGCCGTTCAGATCGCTGAGTATCTGATCAAAGTAGGAAATGTAAAGTAAATATATGCTTGAAAGATTTCAACGCTTGCTTCGGGATATGAACCGAGGCATCTATGAGAAAGAAACAGAAATATCGCTCTCGCTCCTTGCCGCTCTGGCAGGCGAGAGCGTTATTCTTTTAGGTCCACCGGGTGTAGCCAAGAGTATGGTGGCGCGACAGCTGAAGACTGCCTTTAGAGATGCTCGTAGTTTTGAGTACCTGATGTCTCGCTTCTCTACGCCAGATGAAATTTTCGGTCCTGTGAGTATTCAGAAGTTAAAGTCATCTGATACTTATGAACGTGCAGTGGAGGGCTATCTTCCTACTGCCGATGTCGTATTCCTCGACGAGATATGGAAGGCGGGACCTGCCATACAGAATACGCTCCTCACGGTGATCAATGAGAAAATCTTTCGCAATGGTAATCGGGAGATGCGCCTTCCGCTGAAACTCCTCGTGGCAGCCAGCAACGAGTTGCCTGCTAAGGGGGAGGGACTGGAGGCACTCTGGGATCGATTTGTCATCCGTATAGAGAGTCGCCCCATTCGACAGGAAAAGAACTTCCGCAGTATGCTGCTGGAGGTGGAGAATCTTTCGGAGGTGAAGAGTGAAGAACAGAGTTCGGCTGCCGAAGGTGAGGCCAATTCGAATGTTATTACTGCTGAGGAGTATGCAGAATGGTCGGAGAATATCAATAAGATAGGAGTGAAGGAGGATGTGCTCAATGTCATTTCCGTCGTTCGTAAATCATTGAGAACTGTGAATGTGGATGAAGCTGCTGAGCGCAGAAATATCTATGTGAGCGACCGTCGTTGGAAGAACATCATGCGCCTGCTTCGCACCTCTGCCTTTATGCAGGACAGGGAAGAAGTGGCGGTCTGCGACCTTCTGCCCATCTACCATTGTCTATGGCAAGAGCCGGAGGAGAGAGATGCCATCCGTACCCTCGTGATCCGTGCGCTCTTTGCATCTCATGCCGACAAGTTGGTGGAGATGAAGAATGCCCTTGCCGAGGACATCAAGTATCATCGCATTCGTCGTAGTCCTGATGAGGGTAGGGATTATGAGGGAGAGATAGAGCATCTTTCGGATGCCTTGACTTCTTTGGAGCGCCAATTAGGTGACAACCTCTTCGTCTCTTCCGACGACAAGACCGAAATCTCTGCCTATCTTCGCGACTTCTACAGAGAACTGGCCTTCACTCGTCAGGACACGATGAAACTATATGAGGAGTAGAGTAGGTGGAATAATTTATACTTGCGAAGAATTGCCTAAAAAGCGAAGAGCCTACTCATAAGGAGTTTGCGATAGCCCTTGGTTGCTCTACGCTTCATTCGATAATAGCAATTGTGACCTGTGTTCAGAAGGTCATAATATGACTTCTTGTACATGGAGTGTATGCTTTCACCTGCTATGCGGAAAAGGCAGAGAGATAGGATTAGCAGAACGGCAGGAATGCCTGCTTGCTTCTCCAAGGACATTCTACAGAGTAGATGACCAAGCCCAAACCGAGTAAAAAGTGATGTTAAATTTGTTCTCAATGAACTTTTAACACTTAATAAGTTGGACAACTCTGAAAGATTGCTTAATTTTGCATCTATAATAGTTACTCTTTAAATTGCTGTTTTATTGTTGTTTAGCGATTACAAATATTGCAACTTTTTATTGAGAAACTGTTATTTTTGCCCCATTATTTGGGCCGGGAAACTTTAGTCAATTGATTACAGCGGACAATGAGCAGAACTAGCGTTTCTTAGAGAATCTGGAGAATGAAATAAAAAACAAAAAATAGGATTTAATGGATTTATCTCGCTATCTCATTCTTTTGAACGGACAGCCCAAGACAATGCAAATCGACACGATTAATAAAAATTGGTCGAATGGCTATCTTGTGCGCTTTAAGAATAACCCCAAAAGCTATAACTATAGTTATAATAATGTGGTATGGCTTAGTAATCCAAAGTGGATAGACCCTTTGTTTGCTAAGGTTTTTGTGTCGGGAAAGGAGGAAAAAGAAGTAAGGGAAATATGGGGATTCGTGACTGACAATTTTATTTATTGGCGAATTGTTTGCAAGAATGGATATGTTATGGAAGATAGTCAAGAAAAAATATCTATCGTAACATCATGTTTGACAGAGGAAAAAGCCAATGATGTTTTTACTTACCTAAAGAATGTTGCAACCATCAATCCGCTTGGAAGGGACAAGGAGGAAAATGGAATCTTGTCGCAGATATACGAATGTATAGATTTTGTGGATTCCGATAGTGCTGCATCTTGCTATCTCAATCCCGAAACGCATCCTTTGAATCAGCATAAGCATAGTGCTTTGATTTATCCATTTGGTTGTAATGTCAGTCAAAAGAAAGCAGTGAAGAATGCTTTTGAATCTCAGATGAGTGTTGTTCAAGGTCCTCCAGGAACGGGAAAAACACAAACCATCTTGAATATTATTGCAAATATTGTGTGCCAAGGCAAAACGGTACTGGTGGTTTCTAATAATAATTCTGCAACTGCAAATATACAAGAACAGTTGGAAAAATATGGCCTTTCCTTTATCGTTGCACCGCTTGGAAGCAAGGCAAACAAAGAAGCTTTCATAGAGCATCAATCTGTAGTGCCTGATGAATGTGCAACTTGGAGTATCGGCATGACGGACAAAATGCACATGCGGAAACAACTACATGCAGTCTTGGACCAACTTGACAGAGTGTATGTCTTGCAGAATGAAAAGGCTAAATTATTGCAAGAGCAACAGGCTGTCATTCTGGAATGGAAACACTTTTGTATGATTACAGGAGTGGTTGAACAACAATCTTTTAGGCGTTTTCCTTCCTCCCGTATAATCAAACTATGGTTGGATTATCAAGAAATGGTTAAAGAAGAAAGTTCCATGCCAAAATCTTGGTTTGTGAAATTTAAAGAACGTCTAAAAAAATGGAATCTAAAATGGATTTGCAAGCATCGTTTAGGTATTATCGGAATTTTTGAAGATATGTCTAAGACAGCTTTACATATCAAGGAGTTTCAAACATTGTACTATCTTAATCGAAAGGAAGAAATTGCATGTCGCATTATTGAGATAGAACGTGAGTTGGAGCAATATGATTCTAAGGTTATGACGGAAAATATGGTTGAGTTGTCAATGGGTTTGTTCAAGGCATCCTTGTGTGAGAGATATCATAAGCAGGTACGTCCTGTATTCACCGATACAATTGACTTGAAGAGGAATGGAAAGAAGTTTGCCAAGCAATACCCTGTTGTTCTCAGCACGACATTCTCAGCACGTTCTTGTATGATAGCCGATAAACTATTTGACTATGTTATTATGGATGAGGCTTCACAGGTGTCGATAGATACAGGCGCCTTGGCTTTGACTTGTGCATACAATGCCGTTGTTGTGGGAGATGTTTTACAACTTCCCAATGTGATAACAGATGAGGATAAGACGAAACTGGAAGCTATTATGAGTCAATATCATATTGCGGAAGGCTATGATTGTGGAAAGAATAGCTTCTTGCAATCGGTATTGGATGTGATGAAGGGCGTACCAGAAACCTTGCTTCGTGAACATTACCGCTGTCATCCTCGAATCATCAACTTCTGTAACCAAAAGTTTTATGGTGGAAATTTGTTGATTATGACAGAGGATAAAGAAGAAGATAATGTGCTTTGCGCAATCCGAACTGTAAAAGGCAATCATGCCATCAATCAGTATAATCAACGAGAAATAGATGTTGTAAGGGATGAGGTGCTGCCTATTTTGAAAAAGTATGATAGTATCGGAATTATTACTCCATACAATAATCAAGTGAATGCTTTCAAAAAGCAGTTGGAGGGTGTGGAGGTTGCTACGATACATAAGTATCAAGGACGTGAGAAAGATGCCATTATTATGAGTGTGGTTGACAACCAAATTACACCATTTGCAGATGATGCCAATATGCTGAATGTGGCAGTGTCAAGAGCAAAGAAAAAATTCTGTTTGGTAGTAACAGGAAATGAACAGGAACAACATGGTAATGTGATGGACTTAATCGACTATATAGCTTACAACAACTGTATGGTAACGGAAAGTAAGTTGGCTTCCATTTTTGATTACCTCTATGAGCAATATACAGAGCAACGCATGGCATTTCTTGCTAATCACCCACAAGTCTCTGAATATGTATCAGAAACCTTGACTTATAGCTTGTTGCAAGAGACGCTGGCAAGTGATAGGCGATTCTGTAATTTGAAAGTTCTTTGTCATATCCCATTAAGGCAAGTGGTTAAAGAAACATCATTTATGACTATTGAGGAACGAAAATTTGCTTCCAACTATAGTACGCATCTCGATTTTCTTATTATCAATGCCGTGAGTAAGCAATCAGTCTTGGCGATAGAAACTGACGGCTATTCATATCATAATGAGGAATCAGAACAGTATCAGCGAGATTTGATGAAAAATCATATTCTGTCTACTTATGGCTTGCCTCTGTTGAGACTTTCTACTAAGGGAAGTAATGAGAAGGAAAAAGTGTTGGATAAATTGAATGAGATTGTCGTGAAGACGAAGTCATGAAAAACGGGGAAGTACCAAGGCAATTGTTCTTTGGTGCATCCTTGTTTGAATAAAGTCAATTTTTGATTCCTTCTTCTATGGTTTTGTCGAAACTTCTTTTGTACAAGGTTTTCTTAGAATCTAATAGGATGTGGTGTCTATTGCTCCAAAACCATTAGCCACTTCACATTTCGTTGTACCTCTTTCTGCTGATTTGCCATCGTCGATATTTACTTTTAGACTTTCTTATTGAAGTTTCCATCATAGTTGATGTTATATCTTATTAAAAATACAGCTTTGTTTGTGCTGAAGCAAACAATGGCATGAGTACAATGGTAAACATTAAAATGAATTTCTTTTTAATTTTTGTTTTATAAGTCTTCTAAACCTCGATTTTGATGCTTCTCATTGTTGATGGCATCGTAATAGTCAATGTGCAAGTAATAGTTAAACGGATAGCTAAGGAATGTTTCATCCTTGGTAATAAAAAGGTCAATATTTCCCTTGAAACCATTTACAGATAGAGGCAGACTTGTTAAGTCCATATTTGGGTTCAATTCATTTCCTTCAACAAGTATAGAAAATGATTCTTTTTCAGTTTGTTCACCATAGCGACTATATGTCATACCATACTTTTGTAGAAGCATGTTTTTGATTTGATTGTATTTTTGGTCAGCAATACTTTCTGACATGTTGGCAATGAAGGTTTTGACGCGATAGACGATCTTCGTACTCTCGTCATAATAGACAAAAATTGATACCTTGTTGTCAATGAAATGTCCTTTGAAAGCACGGCATCCCACTCCTAAAGAATTACTTGTTAATTTATCATGGACACATCCTTTAGCTATCAACTTTGCTTGAAACTGCGTGATGGTTCCATTAATAGGAATTCCCATGTAATTTAGGTGCTTTGTTGTATTTTGTGCCAAACCTACAATAGAGATAATGGCGAAAAGCCAAAGCATAATTAATTTCTTCATAAATCATTGTCTTTTAAAGTTAATAAATTAATGTGCGACTATTCCTTGTATTGTCTTTTTCTATGTTTCAACCAAGTTACCATACATTCATCAAGTAGACAGCTGTTAAAACTTCGTAAGGATACTGCAAAGATAGGGATTTTTTGTGAACCTAAATTATTTAATGTCATAAATTTCATGTTTTCCTTGATTTTTGTGATTTTCAGCATTTGTACATCATTAACGATAGCGTCAACCTCTTGCAAAGTGATGCTATCGTTAATGATGTACAATTCATAGCTTTTAATGGTACTTTTGCTGCTGGATTGAAAGAATTGTCAGGGAGGTGGTGGCATTTTCGGATAAAAGAATTATCTTTGCAACATATTAAGAAAAGAAGATATGATTGAACAACAGAATTTGTCTCCCGAGTTGGAGGCTCGTGTGCACAAGGCTGTGGAGAATTTCATGCAGGGCTATGGCTGCTGCCAGTCGGTGGTGGCTGCCTTTGCCGACCTCTATGGGCTTGACGAAACAATGGCAAAGCGTATCGGTGCTGGCTTCGGTGGTGGAGTAGGCAGAATGCGCATGATGTGTGGTGCTGTTTCGGGCATTGTCGTGCTGGTGGGGCTGGACTGCGGACAGACAGAAGGCGACGACCGTGAGGGAAAGTCGGCATGCTACAAGGTAGTGCAGGAACTGTTGGCTCAGTCGAAGGAGCAGAATGGTAGCATCATCTGTGCCGAGATCTTGGGACTGAAAGGGCATGAGAAAGCTCAGTCGAGCTATGTCGCCTCTGCTCGTACTGCCGAATATTACAAGTCGCGCCCCTGCGCTGCCAAAGTGGAGAGCGCTGCCAGAATCTTTGCCGAATATCTGATGGCGAAGGGATAAAATAAAACATGAACTACCAAACAAATAAGGACTTTGTCGAGGCCCAGTATTACCTGAAGATGCTGGACGATTTCTGTAAGACAGGACGGGTGATAATGCCAGAACTGCCTGCACAGGTGATGCCCTGGAGCACGAGGGAAGACCCACTGAAAGATTATCTCGTTCGACTCTTCACCCTGAAGGTAACGATTGCCACAGGTGAGGAGGTGCAGAAGTTCGTGCGCCAGGTGGTGAACAGCAAAATCAAGGCAAAGGTGTTCTACGACTGCGTGGGTAAGTTTGTAGTGGAGTGTGTGCATCACATCCGTTTCCAGCGGCAGCGTGCCTGGACTGCCTTTCATCGTGCAGAAGATGTGTTGTCGTGGACCAACTTTAAGCGTATGGATGAGCAGGTGTGGCATCCCTTGCTCAATCAGTTGGAGCAGGAATATGGTGCCGATGGTTTTGACAAGCCTTTCTTCGTGCTTCTTTTTCGAGGTGAGGGAGCATCGAAGAACGAGAATTGGGAACGCCTTGTGAGAGACTGGAAAGACTGTATCGAGAGACAGACGCTTGACAAACTGAAGGACTTCATCGCCATCAGACAGAGCCATTTTGAGAACGGACTCATCAGGATGATGGATCAGGTGACCCGTAACATCGTGGCCAAGGGGGTGTCAGAAAGTAGGGCTGTACAGGCTTGGGAACTGATGTCGGGTGGATGGACCGAGACAGAGTTTGAACGCAGACTGAACCAGATGAAGATACAAGACCGCTATCCCGAAATCAAGGAGATAGTGGCAAAGATGGGACGTGTGGCAGACGCCAATGGTAAGGAACGGCTCGCTGTAGCTTCGGGCATAGACATGAAGATGGAGCACTCAGCTGGTAGCGACATAGAGGGCATCACCGTGGGCGACGATCTCAACTCGCTTCTTCCGCTCGAGCTTGCCCAATACAGCGATGAAGACATGGAGGGCCTTTTTATTTATAAGTATCGCACACGTAGGTTGCAGACCTTCCGCTATAAGAGTGAGATGGCGAAGCCTTCGCGCAAGTTGGGCTTCACTCACGCCTCGCGCAAGGGGCCCATGATCGTATGCCTCGACACTTCGGCAAGTATGTATGGCACGCCTGAGAGAATTTCATCCACGCTTATCTCCCTGCTCGAAGAGACTGCAGAGGACTTGGGACGTGACTGTTATCTCATAGATTTCTCGGTCAATATCCATGCCATCGACTTGATGGAGAAACGTCGCCTCAACCGTTTGCGCAAGTTGGGATTGCAGATTCCACAGCAGTCGGATGAGCCTGATATGGAGAAATCGCAACGCCAGTCAAGGGCTTCTCATCTTCCCTTTATTGGCGGGGGGACGAATGCACGCAAGATGATGGAAGAAATGTTCGCTCTGCTCGATAATGACGGTTTGCGTTATGTCAATGCTGATGTGCTGTGGATTACAGACTTTATGATTCCGGAGCCTCCCCGTATGCTGCTCGATAAGTTCATGGAATATCGTGATACAGGCACTCGCTTTTATGGCATCTGTATCGTACACGAACAAGACAAGGCCGATAATAATTCTTGGAAACCTTACTTTCATCACATCTACACCATCACTTATCGACCTGTGAGGAGATATTAGATGATTCTGCTTTAGCATGTTCCGAAGTAATAGTAGTTGAGGGAGTGAACACTTCTCTTTACTACTTTAACTTCCCAAACTTCCAAACATTCAACATTTCACACTTCACAATGGGCGGGCAAGATGCCACGCCCTCCCCAGTGCCTTCCAGCTTATAAGCAACACCAACAAGTCTGCACTGGGAGGGCTGCGCTTCCAGCCTGCCCATAAAAAATGTCCCAACCTCTAACAATTAACATGAGTCATTAGACATTTGCAACCGAAGGGAGTGAACACTTCATAACTTCCCTTTCTCTCCTGGAAAATGGAAAATTCAAGGGGCTAAGCTACATTGCTAAAAATCCCGGCAAGAGAATAGCTGCATGCTATCTCCTGCCGGGAATTATTATTTTATAGTCAATCTTTCCCTACTTATGCTTCTGGTAATAATCAATGCCACGCTTTACATTTTCCTTTACTGCTTTGCTGGAGAAGGTGGCACCCGTAACGCCATCTACCTGGACAGTAGCCGCCTTACTGACTTTCATGCCATTCCATTTGTTGAGCAAACCCTGTTTTACCTTATTGAAGTAGTTAGGAGTCTCCTGGTTGGCAAGCGGCTTGATTTCTACAATTTTACCTTTCTTGATATAGATAGAAAGGGGCGTATTGCCACGAAATCCTTTAACGTCTTTACACAGCGTGGTGGTATTGATGATGTAAGTTCCGTCAGCTTCCTTGGTCATTACCTCAGAGTGTGAACTTTTGGTTGTTGCAATCATGCTGCTAACCATTCCCATACTTAATATTGCTGCTAAAATCAATGTTCTTTTCTTCATAACTGTATTTTTAGATCCTTGATAATATTGCGCAAAATTACAAAATAATTCAGTAACAGACAAAGTTGCTTCCAAAAATCATCATTTTTAGGTATTCCCTATTTCGGTATTCCGTAGGTAATCTTCTTGGTATCCCACTTATCTTTTGGCTGCTCCGGCTCGTCAGGATAACCGATGATGATACCATTTAATGGAATCAGATTGCCAGGCAAATTCAATGTTCTGGAAATGCCATTCACTTTCTTCTGGATAGGATAGATGGTTGTCCAGCAGGCTCCCAATCCCATGGCATGAGCTGCCAGGAGAATATTCTCGGAAATTGCCGACAAATCCTGTATCCAGAGTTCCTTGCCCTGTCCCTCTGCCATACGGGTGGTATCAGCGCAGACAAAGATGAAGAGAGGTGTCCCTAGAAATGATGATTTTATTTTTGAAAGTTCATACATAGCAAAAACCGGCCGTCAGAATGCATATTTTCTCATGCGTTCTAATGACCGGTTTGTTTTTATTTCTTTTTCTTTAAAATAGAAGATTGACTGTATTTCAAGAGCGAACCTGTAGGACAGACAAAGCGACAGTATGGTCGCATAATTACCATAGAGAGTGCCACGGAGGTTATGGCGATGGCAATGACAATCCATGATGCTGATTGGAATACAAAGGCAGAGAAGGGTTCATAATCAATCCAGTCGAACCATATACCCGTCCACAAGCACAGCATGAGTATGGCCCAGAGAATCTGGCGGAACATATCCAGTCGTCTGGCTGTCGTTGGTTTCATTCTGATTTTATATCCTACGCATTTCCCTGCAAGTTCCTGCAAAGAACCGAAGGGACACACATGCGTACAATAGTATGATTTCTTGCCGAAGAGCGGATATACGAATGCCGTGATTAGCATGATTACCGGCACTATCAATGCCACTACGTTCATGCCATTCGACATATAGCTGATGATTGATGTATAGTTCAGAAAAGAACCGCACCAGAATCCAAGCACTATGACATTCAGGATTTGCTGACCTATCCTATATCGTCTGTTCTTAATGAAAAGCGGTATGATGGCTGCCATGAGCACAACAATCAGTCCGGCTATAGCCTTGGCAGAGAAATCAAACTCTGACCATACTGAAGTCTTTACAGGATTCTTGGCTGCATACTGAAGTCCTCGCTGCACGTTTCCGATGATTGCCTTTGAAGAGAACGTCGCACCAGAAACGGCGTCCACCTTCATCTTCTGAGCGTCTTCTATCGTCTTTCCATTCCATTTAGTAAGAAGGGCAGAAGCCTCAGTAAAGAAATCGGGAGTCTCTGAATTGGCAAGTGCTCTGATACTCTTTACCCTGCCATCCTGCAAGGTAATCTCCAATGGCACGGTGCCTCCGTAGCCTACAATGTCTTTTCCAAGTTCTGTAGTATTCAATCGTACAGAACCATCTTCAAGCACAGCCATTGGCTCTGTCTTTGGTGCTACTGTCTGTTGCTTATTCACATAGCGTCCTGCCACCTTGCTGTCTCTTCGGATACTGACAGCCGCAATCATCAGTACACATGTCAGCAAACAAAGCAGTTGTTGTAGTTTTCCTGAATAATTACCCATCATTTTTTTCATCGGATTATCTTTTATGATTCTTAATTAATTATATACACAAAAAGTATGATACTAAACAGGGATTGATTTAACACGAAAGGAGTGTCATGGTTTCAATCCAAACCATTCCTTAGACTTGGATATTCTGATAAAGTTTATTATATTAACGGTATTTAACTCGTTTACTATGATAGCCGTATCCGCAAAGAAAAAAGAAATAATGCGCAGGTTTCGTATAAAAATAGTATCTTTGCATTCAATAAACAAATGACATTAATCCGGACAGCAATAAAAAAGGCGTGAAATCATACGCAGTATTTTACAGAAAAAGGGTTGCAATCCTCGAAAAGATGGATTGCAACCCTTTATACCTTATTATATATAAGAGTTAAGATAACTCTATCATATATTCAAATGTGGAAGCTTATTACAGCTGAGCCAACTCTACAACCTTATCTACTGCAGCGCTCAAGCCGTCCTTGTTCTTACCGCCTGCCTGGGCATAGTGAGGCTGACCGCCACCACCACCCTGAATCAACTTGGCAGCTTCGCGAATCATCTTACCTGCGTTCAAACCGTGATCCTTCACCATGTCGTCGCTGAACATCACGCTGAGCATTGGTTTGTCGTTATAAACAGAACCTACTACGCAGATCATGTTCTCAGGCAAAGCCTCGCGAACCTTGAATACCAAATCCTTGGCTGCTGCTGGCTCCATTGGCAATACGGCTGTAACAACCTTCACGCCGTTGATTTCTTTTGCATTCTCTACAAGCTTATCCTTGGCGCGCTCCACAGCCTGAGCCTGGAACTTCTCAACGTCCTTCTTCAGGGCATCGTGCTCGTCGATGTACTTTCTGATAACACCCTCGAGATCCTTGGCGTTGTTGAACAAGCCCTTCAAGGCTACGATAGTATCCTGCAAACCGTAGATGGCCTCCTCGCAAGCCTTGCCTGTCAAAGCCTCGATGCGGCGGATACCGGCTGCAACGCTGCTCTCAGAGATAATCTTGAAGAAACCAATCTTGCCGGTGCTCTTGGCATGAATACCACCACAGAACTCAGCAGAAGGACCGAAACGAACCACACGAACCTTGTCGCCATACTTTTCGCCGAAGAGGGCGATGGCTCCCAGTTCCTTAGCTTCCTCAATAGGAGTGTCGCGATGCTCGTCGAGTGGATAGTCGGCACGAATCATCTCGTTCACCTTGCGCTCTACCTGGCGAAGCTCCTCATCAGTCACCTTCTGGAAGTGAGAGAAGTCGAAACGCAAGGTATCCTTGTCTACATAAGAACCCTTCTGCTCTACGTGGTCGCCCAAAACCTGCTTCAGGCAGTAGTCGAGCAAGTGGGTAGCTGTATGGTTGGCAGCACTTCCCTCACGGCTCTCGATGTCTACGCAAGCCATGAAGTCGGCGTTGAGATTCTTAGGCAACTCCTTCACGATGTGGATACTCTGGTTGTTCTCGCGCTTGGTGTCGATAATTTCTATGGTCTCGTCCTCGCTCACGATGACGCCCTTGTCGCCAACCTGTCCACCCATCTCTCCATAGAATGGAGTGTTGTCGAGTACCAACTCATAGAAAGA
>ULTW01011386.1_pt1 | contig 30540 bp, 26 predicted proteins | sample 1957961 | NCBI WGS metagenome assembly ULTW01 (sample SAMEA4835744, study PRJEB28245) | human gut metagenome | biome: gut microbiome; material: fecal sample | place: Denmark | collected 2008 | reverse complement strand
AAATCACCTCGTGATAAAAAGGTCAAAGCTACAGTCATAGCAATTGTAGAGGAATTCTTCAATGTCAATAAGGCGACGATGTTATTTTTATGCTCTACAAGTGACGGCAAGCAATTGATGAGAGGAAGGTTGTTCAAGAATAGGTTCGATACATATAAGTATCGTAATCGTTTTACAATGGTGACATCTACTTTGTTAGATGAGTATGGAATAGACAATAGTACTATTGCATGTGATGCTCTCAATGCGCTATAATACGAATAAATAACATTCTTTATTTAAGTTTTTTATAGAAAAAATAAATAGACGTGGTAGAATATAAAACATCAAAAGGAAAGTTTGTATGTTTGGAAGGTTTGCATAGACCTTTCAATATACCATTATGCCAACTAGTATGGGTATGTAAGTTTATTGTTTCTTTATGGAAGGATGAACAGCTAACGTGTATGCCTTCTGAAATCAATTATCGATTTTTTAAATCTCATTTAAAAGATTTGCATCATAAAATGAAATCTGAGAAGAAAATAGAAGGGGTTATTCAAAAAGATAATGCAGATTTGATATATGAAAGGATCAAAAAACTCAATATTAAAGAGTTAAAAGAACTTATCTCTAAGGTACTTTTATCTCGTAAAGAGAAAGTTGACAGAAAAATCTATAGTGCATATAAAAATACGTCGTATTACATAACATTGGCTAAAAAGTTGGATTTGATAAATGAAAGATATTATCCTTCCGAACGGGCAAAATCATTAGCACGCCATAAGACTACGTTTTTTTATTTAGATTCTTTTCAAAAAGATTTGATTTTTCGGATTTTGGTAGAGAAAGATAAAGATATGCTCATTCCTTTAATTATATCTCTTCCATTTGAGCAAAATGAAAAAGCGCCAAGAATCTATTTAAAGTATATTGAGAAATGTTGTGATGTAACGTTCTTTAAGTATATCACCAAAAGTCAGACTTCTAATTATGATAAAGTTAGACTTAGTTGGATAAAGCAATTAGGTGCTGTATCAAAGCGGGGCTATCTTTTAAAGAAATATGAATGGCTTAAAAATGAAGAAGCTTTCGCTGAACACAATGAAAACGAAAGGAAATTTTTAAAGCTAATTGTACGTAATGAAGAGAAAATGAACAAAGCTTTTAAGCAATTTGAACGCTCGTATCATACTTTGGTTTCGGGAGGGAAGCATGATGCTCTTTTCGTTAATTTGTATGATATTATGTCATTGATGCATTGCTCATATAATACATTGAATAAGATAATAGTTCAATATTATGAACAAAAAAAAGAAGAAAAAATAGTGCTTTTTACAAATTTGGTGCAATCCATTGATAAACGGCGTAGATTCTATGTTAAAAATCAAGTGCCAGTATTAAAAGTTAAAATTATATAGTTATGGATATTTCGAATTTATGGGAAAAGTTAGAGCCTAAACCTTGTAATTTAGAGGCAATACGGTTGGACCTCAAAGCAGGTCTTGTTCCAAATTTACCATATTTTGTTATTGGAAATGAAGAATTGAAAAAAAAATTGTCTGATAATATATCTGCAATAGATTCTCAATTTTCTTTTTCGTATATTGTTGCAAATTATGGAAATGGTAAAACTAATATATTGCGATACCTTGAATATTTTTTTAATGAAGTATTCAAAGAGCGTAATGTTAAAGTTGCATATTGGAGAGCAGATGTTGATAAATATGACTTAATCATTTTTTTGCTTTATATTATTCAGGTTCAGTTTAATGAATCATTGCGCAATGCATTAATACAGATGTCTTCTGAAGAAATTGATAAAGCAGCCTTTTCATATAAGGATTCTTTTGTTTCACTCAAAGAGTATGTAAGTGAAATTAAATCGCATAAGGAAAGTTCTGATGATTTGAACTATTTAATCGAGTTAGGGACAGGGCGAAAGTACACTAAAGGTGCTTTTCAAAAATATAGCATTCCGCAACTGTCTGATTATAATCGACGAGAAGTTTTAGTCTTTTTCTTGAATGTATTAGCAGTTAGCGGTAACTATATCATATTTGCTATTGATGAATTAGAAAAAATTCATGAGAAGTCAAAAGCAAGATTTAGTTCTTTTTTGACTTCTTATAGAGAGTTGATAGATTTAAAGGGGACAATCAAAGGGCATTGTTTGTTAACTGCGGCAACGGATGCAAGTGGTAGTACTCTTGCAAGTATTAATCCTGCCTTTGAGAGAAGAATTAGTTCTTTTAAGTTGTCGTTGGAAGTTATAAATGGCAAGGCAAATATTTCGTTGTTGGCTTCTTATTTAACAGACTTGATAGGTAGTGGTAAAACTAATGATCAAACAGATAAAATAGTCAATACCATATCTTCTAAGAGCTTTTCAAATAATAATACTATTTTAGAAAAGTTGTGTTCGGAGTTATTTGAAGAGCATTCTTCTGATTGGAACGATTTATTGAAATCTTATAGCTTGCAAGAAAAATTTTTAGAAGAGAAAGATAAACTTTCTGCAAATGCGGCCTTTGAAGGTATTTATACAAAATTCTTTGATTCTTTAAACAGATATATAAAGGTTTATACGGTCAATGATAACATATATATAAAAGCTTCAGAGCGTATTCTTCTTAAGCATGATGAGAAAGAAATTATTCTTTTTATGTTTTCAGATGACTATGTTGCAAATATAAACCGACTAAATAATTTGACTTTGATATATCCAGATTATCAAATCAGAGTATTTCGTCCTCTATCTACAGACATGTCGTTTGAACTTAAGGGAATAAAAATTAAAGAAATAGTGACTTATGAGCCAGAGGATTTGATGACATTATTTGACTTGTATTATGACTATTATGCGGAATATGGTGAAGAGATAGAAAAGATAATTCATGCGTACACAAAAAATATATTATAAAGATGTTTAAACCATTGCGTTATAATCGTTTTGTAAGTTTCAGAGTTTTATCAGAAGATCTTCTATTGCCTTTGTGGAATTTAACAACTTACTTTCTTGATCCTAAGGATATGTTACAAAAATATGTCCCGGATATGAAAGTAAATATTGAAAATCTTAATCAAGGAAGCCCAAATGAAGAATCTAATAATGAAAAATTAGATGATATTTTGAATAGTGCTTTTAGGCAATACAATAATCAGCTTATTTCTGAGATAATGAGTCCTTCTTCTTTGGAACAAGAAGCGAAAGTTTTACCATTGCTTATGGTGTTTCAAATTCCCACAAATTCTTGTTTATATTATATTGCAGATAATGATGAAAAAGATATAAAAGAGCAAGATTTCGAAATGTTAAGGAAATATATTATAAGAAAGAAGCTTGTTTCTCGTATGTTAGATAAAGCAGATTCAGAACAAGTCAAAAAAATAAAACTTCTAGATAATCCTCCATTATATAATAAAATTATAGATGAAGATCAAGCGATTCTCATTGAGATTCCGATACTGCCAGCTTCTTATGTAAATATTGAAGACCTAGATTCTGAAGATTTGGAATCTGGATTTGTTTGGTTTAATAAAAAACGCATTTCATATTATTGTAATACTTTTCCAGAAATACCAACTGCAATTAGTTTGAAAACTTGCAAACATGAGAACATTGGGCTTTTGGTTGATAATTATTTCTTTCCGTTAAAACCCATGTTAAATAGTAGTTTTCTTAAACCAGAGTATAAATTTGATTATATTTGGTTGTGTATTAAGTATGAAGTGTTGTATAACTTTGATCATAAAAAAAAGAAAATTAATATTTCTGAGCTTGTTAAAGAGTTTTTTCTTTCATCTAAAGATGATCAGCTGGTTTCAGATATATCAAGATTACAAGATAATTTGTATATAGAATCTGATAATTTGTCAGATCAATGTACGAAATACTTTGATAGAATGTTGATAATAGAAGATTTAAAAAAACTTCATACATATAAATTCTATATTGATGAGCCTACTGATACTAATGAATCTACAGTATTAGGCATATATCAGAAAGTAAAATTGGATGAAGATTATCAACTTAAATATTTATTTGAAAGTCATGGTAAGAAACTTCATGACAAACAGGCAGGTTCTATAGAAAAGAAATCTGTATGGGTTTTGAAACCGAAAATAGCTCAATTCTTTATATCAAACTTTTTTGAGCAATTCTTGTTTTCAGCCCTTAGTGATATTAAAGGGAGTGCGATTGAAGATTATGTAGAAAATTATCATGCCCAATGGTCTAATAGTAAAGACTGCGAGTTAGATGCCATTGTAAAGACCTCAAACAATATTTATTATGTTGAGGCAAAGACAACTTTATCCGTTCGTCTTATCAATGAGTATATAACCAAATGTAAGAAAATAATTAGAGACTTTGAGGAGATTGATGGACATCTAAGATTTCTTATAGTTGGATATTTTAGTAATCCAGAATTGAATGTTTTTAGTCAGACGGTGAAAAAAGAAGATTTGCCAGAAGGTTATAATAAAAAACGTACAGACTTACATAATATCCCTTATTATTTTAAGGTACCAATTGATAATACACATGATTTAATATGTTTTACAGAATTATCATATGCTAAGTTAAAATCAACTTTAACAGATGTTTTTAAAGAATGAAGTTACCCGTAACCCGATACTACGGCTCTAAAAGAAGAGTTGTGGAAGAAATTTGGTTTGCCCTAAAGAAGTCTCGTATTGAGTTTGATACTTTTCTTGATTTATTTGGAGGAACAGGTATTGTATCTTATTATATGCTAGCACAAGGAAAGCAGGTTTGTTATAATGACTTATTTGCCTTTAATTGTGAGATTGCTAAGGCTCTTTTGGCTACACCAAAGAATACGTTGAGCGAGTCTGAGGCTTTGGCATTATTAAATAGAGAACCTATGGTGTTTTATGATAATATCATAGAGCGTAACTATCAGGGTATATATTATCTTGACGAGGAAAATAGGCAAATAGATACAATTGTTCAGAATATCTTACGGTTATCGAATGAAAAAAAAGCGTGTGCTTATTACTTGTTATTTCAGTCTTGTTTAATAAAGCGCCCTTTTAATCTATTTCATCGTAAAAATTTGAATCTACGAATCAATCATAGTGAGTCGTCATTTGGCAACTATGTAACATGGGAAAAGAGTTTTGAGCAGTTATTCAAACAGTTCGTAAATGAGTTGAATACATATCAGTTTGAGAAACTTAAAAATGTCAAAATATCAAATCTCGATGCTCTAGATTGTGATACAAGTTATGATTTAGTATATATAGATCCACCTTATTTTAATAATGGTACTCCTATAAGCTATCATTCTCGCTATCATTTTCTAGAGGGGTTAATGCATTATAATGATATAGAACAAAAAATTAATAGGAAAAAGGCAAATTTGGAAATAGGGCTAAATTGTGAAAGTGAATTCGAAGATAAGGCGTCATTTTCACAGAATTTGAGAAAGTTATTTGCTCGTTATCATAAATCGGTTTTGGTTCTATCTTATACAACAAATGGTTATCCTTCTATAGATGACTTGGTTTGCATCATGAAAGAATTTAAAGACCATGTTAAAGTGTTGTCATTAGGTAAGAAGCCTTTTGCTCTTAATAGAAGCAACGAAGGACGAGAGGAAGTTCTTGTAATTGGCAAATGATTTTCTTCTCATTTTATAAGTTCGACTTTTAAAGATTTAAAACAGTATATCACCGTTACAGCGTAAGGTTTTAACACATTAAGTATTTACTTTTGCATCTGAATTCTTAAAAATTCGAATTATGGAAACAAGGGAATATTTCGAAAAAGTGATGCAGGCACAATCAAAATAGTAAAGGTCGTAGTATGCGCAATTATTTCAGAGAATGTGTAAGTTTCTAAATAGTAAATAAGATTATTTTCCATTAAAGACTTGCCGTTCTAAGTACTTAGTTTTTTCTCCAGACGGTCCCATCCCGCACAATATGGCGAAGACCTTTGATGGTCCGCCAACCTTATAGCGTAGCGGTTCTGAGCACCGGAGGGCGGTTACATCCTCTCGTCCCTGAGGGAAGAGAGGCTTGGTGAGAAAGGTGGAGCCTTCCTTAACGGTAAGGAAGGACGGGTAGGTTTTCGAAAAAAACATTTCCTTTAAGCAGACTAAGAGGTAAAAAAACAAGATTTATGCATAATTTCAACGATATCCAAATCATAATCATGGCCGGTGGCGTTGGCAGCCGCTTCTGGCCTATGTCAACACCCGACTACCCAAAGCAATTCATAGATGTGATGGGAGTCGGCCGTTCCCTCATTCAATTGACAGTAGATAGATTGAAGCCAATCTGTCCTGTGGAGAATCTGTGGGGGGGACAAACGAGAAATACATCAGCATTGTCAAGGAACAAATCCCTGATATGCCAGAAGATAATATATTGGCAGAACCTGAAGCTCGCAATACTGCACCTTGTATCGCCTATGCTTACTGGAAGATATAAAAGAAGCTTCCTAAAGCGAACATTGTAGTGACACCATCCGATGATTTGGTAATCAATACTACAGAGTATCAGCGAGTATTGAGTAAGGCATTGAGTTATACTTCCGATAAGGAAGCGATAGTAACGATCGGTATCCTTTACCCTGCCAGTTGAGTTTGGGTAGAGCGACTTGGGAACTGGGGCTGCTTATGTACCTTGCTATCACAAGATAAAGATGGTAATACTAAAGTAGGTGCGATTATAAATAGAAACAATATATTTATAGCTATAATATGTACGCATACGTATGAGTACATACTATATAGTCACAACCAGAAGAATAAAATACCCCAAAACAAACAATAAAAAGCAAAATACAAAACCAATCAGAAAATAACGACATAACCATAACATTATGTGTGGAATAGTAGGATATATAGGACAAGTATCCTGGCTATTGTTACCGAAGTCGACAAACAAGTCAAGGCGATAGCCGATTCCGTGCTTGAGATTCCACAGACCCTCAATGCGCTTGTACCTTTACTGAGTGTCGTTCCCTGCAGATACTTGCGTATTATGTGGCAGTAGATAAGGGATTGAATGTAGATATGCCAAGAAATCTGGCAAAGAGTGTAACGGTAGAATAAAGGTAGAATAAATCCAAATCCTGAAGGACATAGTTAAACATAATCATAGAATCAATGAATAATTTCAAAGATATAAAAGTAGCCGTAGCCGGAACAGGCTACGTCGGTCTGAGCATAGCAACCCTGTTATCTCAGCACCATCACGTTACAGCAGTAGATGTAATCCCCGAAAAGGTGGAGAAACTCAACAATAGAGTTTCTCCCATCCAGGATGATTACATTGAGAAGTATCTGGCAGAGAAGAAGCTGAATCTAACAGCAACCCTCGATGGCAAGACTGCTTATCAGGATGCCGACTTTGTGGTGATAGCAGCACCAACCAACTATGACCCAGTAAAGAACTACTTCGATACAACCCATGTCGAAGAAGTAATCGACCTGGTATTGGAGGTGAATCCAGACGCTGTGATGGTTATTAAGAGCACCATTCCTGTAGGCTATACCCGTAGCCTTTATCTGAAGTATGCCAAGAAGGGCGTCAAGAAGTTCAATCTCCTTTTCTCCCCAGAGTTCCTTCGTGAAAGCAAGGCACTCTACGACAACCTCTATCCAAGTCGCATCATCGTAGGCTATCCCAAGATTATTGACCGCCCTGAGTTTGCAGAAGAAAACGAGGCAATAAAGGCTGTGACTGACGTAGAGAAGATGAAAGAAGCTGCCAAGACATTTGCAGCCCTTTTGCAGGAAGGTGCCATTAAGGAAGATATCGATACACTCTTCATGGGCATGAAGGAAGCCGAGGCAGTGAAACTCTTCGCCAATACCTATCTTGCTCTTCGTGTAAGCTATTTCAACGAACTCGATACCTATGCAGAAGTAAAAGGTCTCGATACCAAGGCCATCATTGATGGAGTAGGACTCGACCCACGTATCGGTACCCACTATAACAACCCAAGCTTCGGCTATGGTGGCTATTGCTTACCCAAGGATACCAAGCAGCTCTTGGCAAACTATGCCGATGTTCCAGAGAATCTGATTGAGGCAATCGTTGAGAGTAACCGTACACGAAAGGACTATATCGCCAATGCCGTTCTAAAGAAGGCTGGCTATTACAGCTATGCCGAAGACAACAGCTTTGATGCGACAAAGGAGCACAACTGCGTCATCGGTGTCTATCGCCTGACGATGAAATCCAATTCCGATAACTTCCGCCAGTCTGCCATCCAGGGTATCATGAAGCGTATCAAGGCAAAGGGCGCTGAGGTCATCATCTATGAGCCAACACTCGAAGAGGGTAGCACCTTCTTTGGCAGCAAAGTAGTCAATGACTTGGCAGCTTTCAAGGCACAGAGCCATGCCATCATCGCCAACAGATATGATGCATGTTTAGACGATGTTAAAGATAAGGTTTATACACGAGACATTTTCAGAAGAGATTGAAAAAAAGCTAAGTTGATTGTTGTTTAATATTTTTTAGCTTTTATCTTTATAGAGAAAATAGTATACTCCTATGTTTAATGGCTTGAAATCATATTTGGATAAATTGTCAAAGAACCTTGAGAAGGAGGATGAGCCCGAACTTCTCAAGGCTGTGAACTATGCCCTTACAGAATATCCTTGTATGTTGCTTTGCTTGGAGGATGGTAGTCTTGACCTCTCGAACAATGTATGTGAGCGCCAGATTAGAAGAATAGCGAAATATCGTAATAATAGTTATTTTGTTGGAAGTCCGGAATCAGGTGTGCGCTTTGCTCGCCTGATGTCCCACTTTGCCAATATTCGTAAGCACAATTTGGATCCAGTGGAGTATCTTTGCGATGTGTTCCGCAGAATCAAGAAAACTGCAAAGGACAAATTGGTAAACTTGCTCGCTCATAGATGGCTGCTGGCAACAGTTACTTCTTGGGCATAAATTCAAATGACTTTTTCTTAAAAGATAATAAAAAGCATTCACTTCAGGGCTTAACGTGCCTAAAGTGACCGCTTACGAATGCTTCTGACACTATAATATAGTGGGTACGCTTGTAATGGTGATATACGGAGAATGTCAAGGCTGCCTAAATGGTAGCTTTGGCAATACCAATTAATAATATGTTTTTTTGAAAAATGTTGGATGTGCGAACTACTGAAAATCAGTAGTTACGTTCTAACGGTGATTTACAATTTGAGTACAAACATTCATAAATATTGAGTTATGAAATCAATACAAGTAAAGAACTTTAGAAGTTTTCAAGATTCTGGAAAAATTGAATTCAATAATGTCAATTTGTTCTTGGGTAAGAATTCTTCTGGTAAAAGTTCTATTCTGCGTTTATATCCTTTGTTTAAGCAATCAATTTTGCATGAACTCAGAGGCCCTTTTATGTGGTATGACGAGACATATGATTTTGGAAGTTTTTCTAATGTTTTAAGTCGTCATCCTAGTGGTGACGGTAAACTGAAATTCTTAATAGAGTTAGAATTGCCAAAGAATAATTGTCCTGATACAGGATGTGAAGAATGCTTTATATATGAAGAAAAAAATATCCCTTTCTTAAAAGATTCAATGTCTTGTTTGTTGGAAATGGTGGTTGATGGAGATAGTAAAGGTACATTCCTTCAAGAATTAACATTTCATTTAGACAATCATGTTATATCTTTATCCTCAAAACAAAGGACAGGATATGTAGAAATATTCATAGATGGCATAAAACTAAATACAAGCCCAGTAAAATGGAAATATAAGACTAAGGGATTATTGCCAGATATGATTTCAAAAATTCCAACAGGGCGTAGATTTCTTCTTTCAAAGCTATTCAGATTGAGTAACTTGGATACAATTAAATCTTCAGATTTAGAAGAACTTATCAATTATGCTTCTTTTCAGGAAGAGGATATATATAAATATTTGAAAGGCTTGCAGCAAAATTCATTAGCAAAAGTACTAATTGACACTTACAAGCCAAATACAAAAGATTTTTCTCTTTTATGTGGAAATCTGAATCTTTTCGCTATAAATAAACTCATGTTTTTTATAGACCAATTGATTCGTGCGGATTTTCAAAAATCCAGTTATATCGAGCCGATAAGGTTTGGTTTTGAACGCTATATAAGAAATAAAGATTTTGCTGTGGATGAAATCACGTCTTCAGGAAATAATGTTGTTGATTATATTCAGTCTTTGAGCAGAAAGAAGAAAAAAGAGTTTGATGCATTTATTAAGGATTCTTTAGGTATAGAGATACAGCTTTCTAATGATGACAACAAGTCATATACAGATAATCAGAGCATTTATGTTGTGGTAGATGGAGAAAAGGACAATATTGTAGATGTGGGTCAAGGTTATTCACAAGTACTTCCTATTGCTGTTATGTTATGGGACATTGCTAACAAGCAGCATAAATGCGAGTTTTCGGATACTATTGTAGTAGAACAGCCAGAAGTGCATTTACATCCGTCAATGCAGGCTGATATGGCAAAGTTGTTTTTGAATGCATTGAAGCTATCAAAAAAGAAAAATAATTCTATTCGGTTGATAATAGAGACACATAGTCCTATAATAGTGAATAGACTAGGGAAAATGATACGCACAGGAGAACTTGAGTCGAAGGAATTATCTGTTTTTCTTTTTAATAAAGAAAAAGGAATTTCAAGTATTCAGACAACTTCGTACGGTAGTGATGGCCGAATAAAAAAATGGCCTATTGGATTCTTAGATTCTTAGAATAAAAATAATATGTTGTTAAATCTTGATGATGGTTTATTGGAAAATGAAGACCTCGAAAGAAGGGATAAAATTGCAGATTGTATATCCAATATCCTTTTAGGTTTTTATGAAGCTAATATATTAGTTCAAGCTTCTGATGAATTATATGACTTCTATGAACCATTTGTAACGGATAATAGAGCGAAAAGAGCTTTGGCTTATTTAAAGGCGAATAATTCGTATGCTTATGATATAGAGCCTTTTAATGTGGTTAATAAGGAACCGAAAAAAGTAAAAACCTCGCAACGAGAAATGTCTATTTTCTTTTTTGAGAAAACGATTTCGGTACAAAAAGCAATTATATTGGGAGAAAATGCTAATGATGCATCATTCTATGGATATCTAGCTCACATTTATTATCCCAATGTACGTTTATCTTATAAAAAAGCCGGTGGTGGTGGAAGCACAACTAGTGATGTATTAGTTGAAATCCAAAAACAAAATGAGCGTTTTTGCTTAGTTGTTGTTGATTCAGACAAGCGTTATCCTAATGCACCTATGGGTGGCACAGCAGAATCTGTCGGTAAAGTATGGAATCGAAATCTCACTCAAATAGGCGTATATACAATTGCAGTTCATGAGGTTGAAAATTTACTTCCTGTAGGATTTGTTAAGGAGAAGTCTAAAACAAACAAAGAAGCTAGAAATTTCTTGTCAAAATTGTTGCAGAGTGAGAATTTAAAATTTTATTGGAGGTATTATGACATTAAAAAGGGTATCTGTATCTCTGAAATTGAATCTTCTGCTGATTATTACTCATTTGCAGAGAAACTCTACAAGGAAGTTTATGGCACTAAGCAGTCTTTTGAAAAATATTTGGCTCAACTGAAACTATTTAAGAAAGAGAAAAAAGTATTCCCTATTATTAGAGGTGATTTGCTAGACAAATTTGTTTCTTTAAAGGAATTAGATAAGATAAAATATCCAATGACTCTTTTTGTTCAAGAGTGTAAGGATATTGCTCAAAAAGTTGTGGAATTTGCTTGTTGTCGATCAAATGATGACCCGCTTAATATTTAGTAAACCACCAATACAACGTAAGGTAGGCTGAAATAGAAATATTACCTTTGCCTCCGTTTTTAAATTCATAGAAATGGAAAGCAAGGAATATTTTGAAAAAGTGATGCAAGACTACAATCCAAACCGTAAAGGTCGTAGTTTGCGCAATTATTTTAGAGGATGTGTAAGTTTCTAAATAATAAATAAGGTGATTTTCCATCGATGACTTGCCGTTCTAAGTACTTAGTTTTTCTCCAAGCGGTCCCATCCCGCAAAATGTGTCGAAGACCTTTGATGGTCCGACAACCTTATAGCGTAGCGGTTCCGAGCACCGAGTAGGGCGGTTTCCACCCTCGCTCCTGGGGTGAGAGGTGAAGCCTTCTTTAATGGGAAAAAGCTGTGCAAATGAGCGCAATGAAAGCTCGCTTTCAAATTGCCGAGTGCAGCCCGCTTTATCAATAAAGGAAGGACGGGTAGGTTTTCGAACAAACATCATGACTTAAACATAATCCTATCTACGATATGAATAACTTTAAAGCTATAAAAGTGGCAGTAGCCTAAGCGGTTTTGAAACCCGGTGAGAAACCACATATAAAAGAAATTTAAATAAAAGAATATAAATTCCTGCTTATGGATAATAAATTAATAACAGTAACATCGCCACTTCTTCCAAATCTTGATGATTTTACTGCAGAGTTGAAGAAGATTTGGGATAGTAAGTGGATTACTAATAATGGAAGCTTCCACAAGGAGTTGGAGAAGGCATTGGCAGAATATCTCAAAGTGCCATACGTGAGCCTGTTTACAAATGGAACTCTGCCTCTGATGACAGCTCTACAAGCTCTTCGCATTACAGGCGAAGTCATTACAACCCCTTATAGCTTCGTGGCAACAACCCATAGTATCTGGTGGAACGGATGCAAGCCGGTCTTTGTAGATATTGATCCAGCAACAGGCGATCTGGATCCTAACAAGATAGAGGCTGCCATCACACCACGTACCACTGCCATTATGCCTGTTCATGTCTATGGCAAACCATGCGATACCAAGGCAATCCAGGACATCGCAGACAAGTATGGTCTGAAAGTTATTTACGATGCAGCTCATGCCTTTGGAGTAGAAGTGAATGGCGAAGGACTTTTGAACGCAGGCGATATGAGTACGCTCAGCTTCCATGCCACAAAGGTATACAACACCATTGAGGGTGGAGCACTTGTAATGCACGATGAAAAGACCAAGAAACGTATTGACTACCTGAAGAATTTCGGTATTGCTAATGAGGTGACTGTAGTAGGTCCTGGTATCAACAGCAAGATGGATGAAATCAGAAGCGCATACGGTTTGCTCAATTTGAAGCAGGTAGATGCCGCTATTGAGGCTCGTCATCAGGTAGCCATCAAGTATCGTGAGGCATTGCGTCCTGTAGAGGGCATCAGCTTCTTCGATGATATGCCTGGTGTGAAACATAACTACAGCTATTTCCCCATCTTCATTGATGCAGAGAAGTACGGCATGACCCGTGACGAACTTTATTTCAAGATGAAGTCAGCCAATGTCCTTGGCCGTCGCTATTTCTATCCTTTGATCAGTGAATTCTCAACTTATCGTGGATTGGAAAGTGCAGCACCAGAAAACCTTCCAAATGCGCATAAAATGGCAAATAGCGTAATCTGCTTGCCTATGCACCATGCATTGAGTGATGAGGATATTCAGAGAACATTAGATTGTATCTTAAAGCAATAATGAATAATGGCACAAAAGAAAATATTAATATTAGGTGGAGCTAATCAGCATTTGAAATTTGTAGAAGCGGCTAAAGAACTTGGTCTATATACTATCGTAACTGATTATTTAAATGATTCTCCGTGCAAGAAAGTTTGTGATGAAACTTTAATGTATAATATCACAGATATTGATAATATTGTGAAATATTGTCAGGAGAATCATGTAGATGGTGTTGTTGCAGGATTTTTGGATCCTTGCCAAATGCCTTATGCTCAAATTTGCCAAAAGTTAAATCTTCCATGTACAGGAACTCCAGAACAATTCTTTACTTTTACCAATAAAATAGCATTCAAAGAATTATGCAGAAAAAATGGGGTTAATGTTATTCCTGATTATACTGTTAATGATGTAGATAATGACATTATTGAATATCCAGTTTTTGTCAAGCCTGTAGATAGTCGTGGTTCAAGAGGTCAAACGGTTTGCTATTCAAAGGAAGAAATGTCTGAGGCCATCGAGTTCGCAAAGAGCCAATCTTCAAATGGAGATATTCTCATTGAGAAGTATATGGGTGATTGCGATGAGGTGCAAATAACATGCTTCTTGATTAATGGGGAGGTTTTTCTCGAAAGAACTGTTGATAGTAATAGAGGTAGTCAAGATCTGAATTTACAGAAGGTTGTGAATTGTTCAATATCGCCTTCTAAATATACTGATATCTATTTGAGTAAAACTCATACTCATGTTTGTGATATGATTAAGGATTTGGGTATTCAAAATGGCCCAATCTTTATGCAGGGATTTTATAAAGATGGTGAATTTTACTTCTTTGATCCAGGCCTTAGATTCCCTGGTGTAGAATTTGAGCGAGTGTATAATGCCGTTTGGGGAATCGATATTGCGAAATTATTGATTCAATATGCTTTGGATGGAAAATTCCCATACAATTCTACATTACCTAAGGATGGAGCAAAGTTAGGTGGAAAGGTTGCTGCTGTATTGTTCCCTGTATTAAGAGCTGGTAAGATTAAAACTATAGAAGGGCTCAAGCAATATATGGATGATCCAAGAGTGATCTCTCTCTTAACTAGATATCAAGAAGGTGATTCATTGGATTGGACATATGATGTAAACCAACGCTATGCAGAAGTTGATTTGTTAGGTAAGGATATTCAAGATTTATCAAATGCTATAGGTGATTTTTATACCTCTGTCCGTATTGAAGACGAATGGGATAAAAGTATGTTTTTTGATAAATTCAATCCAAATCGTTTGAAAGGTTGGTACGATTCAACTCAGAAAAATAAGGATGAATTATCTGTAACGATTATATCAGAGGAGGATTTAATTAAAGCTGGATGCTTTAATGTTCCAGAGGCTATAGCTGTAACAGAGCAAGCGTTTAAAAAAAGAATTGAAGGGTCTGTTGTTTTTCCAGATAAAGTATCTGTGATTTTTGATGCTAAATCCCAAAACAGAATAAATTGTTTGCCTGCTGGTTTGACAAGAGATAATGTATATGGAATGAAATGGGTATCTGTCTTTCCTGGAAATCCACATCATTACGGGGTGCAGAATTTATCTGCAGTAATTGTTTTGTCGGAACTGGAACATGGCTTTCCTAAAGCATTTATGGAGGGAACTTTGTGTTCTAATTTAAGAACAGCTGCTACAAGTGCAATTGCTGCCAAATACTTGGCTAAGCCTGATAGTAAGGTTATTGGGTTTATAGGAGCAGGTGCTCAGGCAAAATCTCATTTGATGGCAATGCTATCAATATTCCCTTCTATTGAGATATGTAAAGTTGCCTCTCGTACGATAAAAACTGAGCAAAAGTTTATATCTCAGATGAAGAAGTTCTATCCTTCTTTGAATTTTATTGGTTGTGATAATTCATATGAAAAAGCCGCAAGAAATTCTGATATTATTGTGACTGCAATATCAGGACAGGAAAAATTGTTGCAGGGAGAGTGGATTTCTCCAGGAACACTTTATTGTCATGTTGGTGGCTTAGAAGATGATTTTTCTGTACCATTGAAAGCTTCTAAAATCGTTTGTGATGAATGGAGAGTTGTTAAGCATAGAACACAAACTATCAGTCAAATGTATCAGCAGGGTCTATTAAAAGATGAAGATATCTATAGTGATTTAATGGAAATCATTACAGGTACAAAACCTGGACGTGAAAATAATGAAGAATTCATTTATTTTAATACTGTTGGTATGTCGTATGTAGATGTTATGTTAGCAAACCATATGTATAAGAAAGTTATAGCGGAAGGTCTTGGACATAAAGCAATTATGCAGGATATATCAATGTTTGATATAGATGAAAAGTTTATAGTAAAATGACCTTTCTAGTACAACTGGGAGCAAGAACTACATAAATGTTTGTAGCTTGATACCTGCTCCCAGCTCTATTTTTAATAGTTTTTTGGTAAGATGTATAGTGAAAAGTTTTCAATATAATAAATCACTAGTGTCTCGTTTAAATGGGACACTAGTGGGATAATATAGAAAATTCACAAGTTATATTATGCATGATTTCGCAAAATTATAGGCATAGTGAAGTTTGTTAAAATGAAGTGGGCAACATATTACTTCCCTAGTCTATTTAATAGGAATGATGATTCTTTAGAGGGTAAAAAATCAGAATGAAATCATCAAGCTATTAAAGATGCAATAGGTTAGATAGAAAAACCTGTTTTTTAAGAAGGTTGGTTACTTAGCTATCATCCTTGTGTGAATTTTATAACATCCCCAAACTTAGTATCACATATGAATCCTGAAGAGTATTTCAACCCCACTTTCTTTACTGATTATTTCAAATCGAAGTTAAGGTCAAAGAAGGGCGGGGCGTTAGATGGGCTTACCCCTGATACCTTTTGGAAAAGGTATCAGCGGGAATTAGAGGTTATCTCCAAACGATGTATAGAGGGAACCTATAAGTTCTCTCCCTATTTGGAAAAGCTGATATTGAAGGGGAAGGACAAATTTCCAAGAATGCTTTCCGTGCCTTCCATGAGAGACAGAATGGTTTTGGGGGCACTCAATAAATACCTTCAGGATACATTTCCAGAGGCGGTTAATCATGAAGTCCCAAATCAGTATATTAAAGAAGTAAGCGATTTCTTGGCAGAACATTCCAAGGATAAACTCTATTTCCTGAAAACGGATATCAAGGGCTTCTATGATAATATTGATCTCAATACGCTTTATGAAAAATTAGAGTCACGTGTCGATGATCATATCTTGCGACTTATCATGACTGCGATTGATACGATAACTATTCCAAGAGATGCGCCTCGATATTCTTCTCCACAGAAGCCAAGACTGAAGGGCGTTCCACAAGGTTTAGCCATATCTAATATCCTTGCGTCGATTTCGATGCTGGATTTCGATGCTGTCGTCAAAGAAAAATATCGTCATTGTATCTACAAAAGATATGTTGATGATATTCTGGTATTGAGTACGACTCCTTTGAATACATCCTCTGTAGATGAGATACAATGTGAATTTATATTGAAGAATTTAGGTTTGTGCCTCTCTCCGAATAAAACAATGTATGGGGAAGTGGGGAAAATCTCTTTCGATTACATAGGATACATGATTGAGTCAGCTCTTTCGATATCAATTCGTAAGAAAAACATTCAGGTTTTTCTGAATCGGATATCTCGGTTGATTTCACGATATCGCAGCCAGAAGTCTAACCCTTTTCTTCGTCCTCGCTTTATAGCAGAAGATAAAGAGCTTGATGATTATTATATAGCTTTAATCAATCAGAAATTAGCAGGAATCAAAGTTGCTAATCATCTATTTGGCTGGATAGCATACTTCCAGGCGATGACGGATATACACCAGTTGTATGAGCTTGATACGGTCATTCACAAAAAGTTCTTGCGTGGTTGTGAAATAGAGCCAAAAATCTGTCACTTGCAGGATGTCTATTGGGATATCAAAAAACATGCAGGCAAAAATAAGTTGCTTGATCTTGATGCTATAAAAAATATAGGAGATATGAAGGCTTTTCTTTTATCAAGAGGGCTGATTGATAAGGATTTCAAATATGATAATGATGAAATTCAAAAGAGATATTATATTCATCTGGAGCACTTGAAGAAAGATGCTTGGAAGAGTATTGGTATAACTTATTAGGAGGAGGTCTTTAGACTTCGGTCTATGGGGTTTGCAATTTGCATTCACTTTTTGTAAAGAATTTAATGCCGTAAGGTATGCCATGAAAATGGTTATTTCCGTTTTAAAATTGAGACTTCCTCCTATTTTTTGATACACTAATAAGAATGACGAAGATATGAAATATTTAGATGATTTTTCAAACACGATTTATAAAACGATGAGTGCTCGTTTTACAGCTTTTCGTCGTATGAAACGCAATCGTGATGCTTCAAGGGTTGCAGAGGCTATGTTTTCTGCCTCCATTATAGCAATAAGTTTGATAGCTCTGTTAAAGAAAGAGGCTGTACACACAGCAGAGATTAGTATCTTTACTATTATTCTTTCAACATTTCTATTAGTTTTTTCTCATCTGTTTAGCAGTTTGAATTACAATAAGCGCATGGAAAATTATCATGATTGCGGTAACAAACTGAATTATTTATATCGCCAGATATATAGAGATATGAATTATTATTCAGAGGAGGAGTTGAAAGAGAAATATCAGGATTATCTGGATCAGTATGAGCAGATTTTGAGAGAGTTCAATCTCAATCATAGCTTATTCGATTATAAATATGCTGAGGTCATCAGGCAAGATTCTGATTTTCATCAGTTTAATAGGTTATGGTTACGAATAAGATATTATATTCTTGATATATATATGTTTTATTGGCTTTTGGCTATTGTACCCGCCCTTGGTGTCTTCTTCTGGTTCATAGCTAATTTATCTTGAAATAGCTCATAAAAACAAATGAAAATCCTTTGCTGGAATTGTATATCACCTTTACAGCGTATGGTTTTAACATAATGAACACCACATAGGCATAGAGATGCTTATGCAATATCGCCATGGAGTGATACAACAGGGAAAGGTTAGTAGTCGTGAGGCTGCTGAAAATTTTGCTTTCATGTATTCTTTTTACGAAAGCTGCAAAATGAATGATTTTAAAGATATAAAAGTAGCAGTAGCCGGAATAGGCTACGTAGGTCTGAGCATAGTCACGCTATTATCTCAGCACCATTATGTTACATCAGTAGAAGCAATTCATATATAAACTAAATTACATTTATGCAACCGCAAGTTAAACAACGCAATTCAAATTTAGAATTATACCGCATCATTGTGATGCTACTCATTGTAGCCCATCACTATGTTGTCAATTCGGGGATGATGGAAGAAATGGCGAAAGATCCATTAAGCAGCAGAAGTCTATTTTTTTACATCTTTGGAATGTGGGGAAAGACTGGTATTAATTGTTTTGTACTGATTACAGGTTATTTCATTTGCAAGTCACAGATTACAATACGAAAATTTTTGAAGCTGCTACTTCAGATAGAGTTCTACAATGTTCTAATTTATCTAATATTTTCATTAAGTGGTTATCACCCAATCGCAAATTTTAAGGAATTATTGATGGTGTTTTTACCAGTTAAATCGATAGCTGATGGCTTTACAAGTTGTTTCTTAGTATTCTATCTTTTTATTCCTTTCTTAAATATATTGATAAGAAATCTTTCGAAACGGCAGCATCAGCTGTTAGTTTTATTATGCTTGTTTATGTATACTTTGATGGGTACATTCGCAAGTTTCCATGTGACAATGAATTACGTTTCTTGGTTTTGTGTCTTGTATTTTATAGCTTCTTACATTAGAATTTATGGCTTCTTTCCACAGATTTGTGCGGCAAAGTGGGGGGGCATATCTTGTGTATTGATGCTCCTTTCAATATTAAGTGTACTTTTTATGGCTTATAAAATAAAATTTGGATTTGCGAACAATCCATATAAATATGTAAGTGATTCAAATACATTTTTGGCTGTAGCAACAGGTGTCTCATTATTTATGGCTTTCAAAGACATGAAGATGAAATACAATAAAAGGATAAACACAATAGCAGCCAGTACATTTGGGGTTCTGTTGATTCATGCAAATAGTAATACTATGAGACAATGGCTATGGAGAGATACATTACAAAATGCAGAGCAATTTTATATGTCTTATGCATGTATTTACGCAATGATATCTGTAATAACTATTTTCGCGATTTGTATTGCGATTGATAATATACGAATTAATACTTTAGAAAAATGGATGTTTATAGTAATAGATAAATATCTTGCAAAGTACAAATTAAAATAATATTTTAATGGAAGATAATTTAAAAGGTAAAACGAAGAGGGGATTGTATTGGAGTTTTTTTAATCAGTTTGCTAACTATGGTATGCAATTTTGCGTAGGTATAGTTATGGCGAGATTATTGTCTCCAGAGGATTATGGTATAACTGCATTGCCTGCTGTATTTATAGCTGTAGCGTGGATGTTACAGAATGCAGGTCTAAGCGATGCTTTGGTAAGAAAGGCAGATTTGAAAGAAGAAGATTTATCTACAGCTTTTTTCTATAGTATTATAGTAGGAGTTTCGTTATATGGTATCTTATTTTTTTCAGCACCTTTTATAGCTGGATTTTATAAGACTCCTGTTTTGACTTCTTTGTTAAGAATAACGGCATTGACTTTTTTATGGGGACCTCTAAATACTACTCAAAATGTTATACTCAAGCGCAAATTAGATTTTAAAACAATAACTAAAATATCTGTATCTACCAAAGTAATTTCAGCTATTATAGGCATTTCATTAGCATATGCAGGTTATGGTTTGTGGGCATTGGTATTGTCTAATCTTATTTCTAATTTATTGGGTTTGATTTTCATCTGGTGGCAAGTAAGGTGGTTTCCACATACAGGATGGTCAAAAGAATCATTTATATATTTATGGGGGTATGGTAATAAAATTATGGCATCTGGGTTAATAGATACTTTATATAATAATATTTCTCCTATATTTATTGCAAAATACTATTCACCTGCAGACTTGGGAGTTTACAATAGGGCTAATGGTTACGCGGGGATGCCTTCACAAAATATCACCAGTGTTATTCAAAATGTAACTTTTCCCGTTTTAAGTAAATTACAAAATGACAACGATGCTCTCGCAAATAATTATCGGAGGATGTTGAAAACAACTGCATTTGTCATTTTTCCTGTCATGCTTATGCTTTCTGCTTTAGCTAATCCGATAGTAATATTGTTGGTTACAGTAAAGTGGAAAAGTTGTGTTTTGTTGTTGCAGATATTATGTTTTGCTTTAATGTGGTATCCAGTTCATGCTATTAATTTGAATTTATTACAAGTAAAAGGACGGTCAGATCTATTCCTTAAACTGGAAATCTATAAAAAAATAATAGGATTATGTATTCTTTGTATTACGCTTCCTCTTGGATTGGTTATGTTTTGTTGTGGTAATATATTGTCATCTATGATTTCATTGGTAATTAATACCTACTATACAGGAAAACTTATTCATGTAGGTTATTATAAACAAATGAAAGACATCTTTCCAATTTTTATATTGAGTTTATTTATGTGGTTTTGTATTAATGTTGCAATTTATTTTATCTCAAATATGGTGCTTCAAGTCATTATAGGTGGTTTAATAGGAACATTTGTTTATATAGGGGGCGCTTACTTGTTGAAGTTTAAAGAATTGGAGGATGTAAAATACATGTTGAATCGTAAAATATAAGAGTTGAAAAAACATGACAATCTGTCTCAAAAGAAAGAAGTTATGAAATAACGAATAGTATTATTTAATTCAATGGAAAAAAATAAAGAAACAGAGAAACCTTTAATGGTTACAATTCGTTGTACTGCATATAATCATGAACCATATATTCGTGACTGTTTGGAAGGTTTTGTGAAGCAGAGAACAAATTTTAGGTTTGAAGCAATAGTACATGATGATGCTTCAATAGACGGAACGGCATCAATAATTAGGGAATATGCAGAGAAATACCCAGATATTATCAAGCCAATATTTGAATCGGAAAATCAGTATTCAAAACATGATGGTTCTTTAAATAGAATTATGAATGCGCATACATGTGGTAGATATGTAGCTTATTGTGAGGGTGATGATTACTGGACTGATCCACTTAAACTGCAAAAAGAATTTGATATCTTAGAAAAAAATCCAAATATAACAATGGTTTATACAAATTTTGAAACTGTTGATAAAAATGGTGTAAAAGTTGATAGACCAAGATATGAGCATATAAGAAAAATATCAAAATCGGGTAGTATTTTCTATGAGTTGTTAACTTCAGGAAATTTTGTAATGACTGTATCTACAATGTATAGACGAGATATTATAATGAATCAAATAGTGGAAAAATCTCCATTTAGATTGGATTATCTGTTGACAACAGTTGCTGCAGGTTTAGGTGATGTTTTTTATATTAAAGACAAAACTTGTTGTTATAGATGGACTCCTACTGGCATGATGGAAACAAATATGCAAGGTGTCGAAAAGGCTATCAATGGTATCAAATATTACATAGAAAAATCTTATTTGAAGGGTAAACTGAATAAAATTTCTAAGTCTTTGGAATCTCATATAATTGACCATTGTCTTAGAACTGCATTTAATTTGTTTAGAAAAAACGAGAACAAAGCGGATTTGGTACATTTATTGAAAGAAAATCCAAGATTGATATTTCGATTGATAGTCGTTATCACAAAATATGGTTTTTTGAAAGTCATAAAAAAACGCAGAAATGAATTTTAAGGAAAAAATTATTAGGTTGAATATCCTTTGTGGAAATCAAACCAAGTTACAAGAGTTTAAAAAGAAGCATTCAAATAAATTGCTTCAAGTGTTGTATCGTTCTATTATGCTAGTATCTGATGAATTATATGGAAGAATTGCTATATATAAGATAAAAAAAATAATGGAATGTGGAAATCCCTCGAAACGCCCAATAAAATTAGCGGCTGTTGTTATAGCTAAAAATGAATCAGATTATATTGCAGAATGGGTAGCTTACCATAAAGTACAAGGATTTGACAGAATTTTTCTTTATGACAATGATTCTACAGATATGATGAAAGAATGTCTCCGTCCGTTTATTGATGATGGTTTTGTTGTATATCATCAAATTCATGGTAATAAACAGCAAGGAAATGCATATACGCATGCTTTGTATAATTATGGTAAGCTTTGTAAGTATATGGCTTTTATTGATTGTGATGAGTTCTTGACTCCTTGTAAATTTGGAGATAAGATTGTTGATATGCTTAATAACTTCTTTGACAAAAATCCTAAAGCAGGTGGACTTTCTGTGAATTGGTGCATGTTTGGTTCTTCTCATTTGATAGATAAGCCAGAAGGTAAGCTGATAGACAACTTCGTTTGGAGAGCAGAAATAGGTAAGCCTGCAACTCAAATTATAAAGTCTGTTGTAAGACCTGAATGCTGCTTAAAGTGGGTTCATCCTCATTATCCTGTATATAAACTAGGTTTTGATGGTGTCGGTTATGATGGGAAAGTTGTTCCTATGTGGGAACATCCAATTGCAGAATATGAAGGAGTGATGATATGCCATTACTTTACTAAGAGCAAGAACCAATGGATCAAACGCCGTGCGATGGGACAATGCAGTACGGGAAAGAACAAACCTCGTCCATTGGATGACTTCTATCGTCACGATAATAATGACATTATGGATGAAAGAGCAAAGGCTTACAGTGCAGATGTTGATACCATATTAGAAGATATAACAAAAATACAGAAATGATAACTGGTAGAATTGTTTGGTTAGATGTTATGAAAGGCATCGCTATTTTCATGGTGGTTATCGGACATATAATGAATAACATGCATTTAATGGGATCTCCTGTTAATAAGTGGATTCATTTGTTCAATATGCCTCTCTTCTTTTTCCTTTCAGGTTTTTTGGCTTTTAAAACGTCTACAAAATCCTTTTGGGAGAACATTAAGAAAAAGACCAAGACACTATGTGTTCCTTTTTTGACTTGTGGTATATTGTATTCTGTGGCATTTGGTAAAGTTGATGAGTTTATATTTGACTTACATCACGCTGGATATTGGTTTTTATTATCTCTGTTTACTTGTTGGATAGTATTTTTGCCTTTGCAAAAAATTATAGTAAGATACTGCCAAAACATAAATATTATAGTTGAATTTGTTATCTTATTAATTCCTTTTTTTGTTGGAAATGTAGTCATGGATAACATTTCTAAAGAATGGCAAAATACTCTTTGCTTGCCATTGACTTTTGCCCAATATCGTTTCTTTATATTGGGATATATAGTTGGAAAAATCAAATTTCGAGGGGGGGGGAGAAGATGTCCATTTTTGACAAAGTAGTAGGTTTTCTGAATAGGAAGTTATTGGCAATAGCATATGCCTTATTTTTTATAATAAGTACTATGGTTATGGTAGAACTACCAATTTTGGCAAATATACCTATGACTATAATACAAGTATTACTTACATTTGGTGTTTTTGGAGTATTGTATAAAATTGATAAATATATGAACAATAGAATAATGACCTTACTTTCATATTTGGGAGTTAATAGCTTGGTTATTTATACTATGCATTTCTTTTTTGTTTATCAATTTCCTCTAAATGGTAGCGAGTTTTCATCGGGATGGCAATTTTTGATAGCATTTGGTCTTTCATCTATTGTTATATTAATGACATTGTTAGTAGCTGCTCCAATAAGAAAGGATAAGTTTTTATCAATTGTGTTCTTAGGTAAAAAAAATAGATAGAATGAAAAAGGTTGCAATTATAATAGTCACTTGGAATGGTATGAAATGGATAGACAAATGTTTGTCGAGTATAAGACAATCTTGTTTTCCTGTTACTGTATTCCTTGTCGATAACAATAGTACAGATGGTACTCAAAGTTATATCAATAAAAACTATTCAGAAGTAAAGCTTACTCTTTCTAATAAAAACTTGGGATTTGGAAAAGCTAATAACATTGCAATCCAACAGGCTTTTGAAGATGGGTTCGATTATTATTTTCTATTAAATCAAGATGCTTATATCAAGCCGAATACCATAGAAAAATTATTAGAAGTTGCAGAAACAGAAAGGTATGCTATTGTCAGTCCTATTCATCTGAATGGTGATGGAAGTCAGGTTGATCCATATTTTAGAGAATTTGTGTTGGGGCAATGTCAAGCATATTTAGACCAGTCTATTATAGGTGGGAACAATACAATTTTTGAGAGTGCTTTTATACCTGCTGCAGCTTGGTTCCTGTCTCGTAAATCTGTAAAAGAGATTGGTGTATTTGATTCCTTGTTCTATCATTATGGTGAGGATGACAATTATTGTCAAAGATGTAATTATCATCATCGAAAAATTGTTTTTACATTGGATGCTTTCGTTTATCATGATAGAACTGCTACAGTTGGAAATCAAAAGATGTATAATCATAAATTGTTTTATCGATACCTTGTTCAAGATGCCGCTAATATTAATTATAGTAAAGGGTATATAATTCAAAAATTAGGGCGACAATTTTATGATGAAGTTGGACTGTTTTTTATGTATTTATTGACGGGTAATTGGAATTTACTTCACAATTTTATAGGTGATTATTGCAAATTGTTGCTCAATATTAAGAGAATAAATAAGAGTCGGAAAATAAACAAACAATTGCACTGAAATGTTTTATGCAATATTAACTCGTAAAAAAATAGGATTGTTATAATATGATTTATTTTTCAATAATTCTGCCAGTTTATAATGTGGATAAATATGTTGAAACGTGTTTGAAAAGTATTTTAGACCAAGAATATCGAAATTTTGAATTGATTATCGTAAATGACGGGTCTACTGATTCTACATTACACATATGCAAAAAAATCTCTCAGCAAGATTATCGTGTAGTTATAATAAACAAGCAAAATGAAGGCGTTTCTATTGCAAGAAATAGAGGATTGGATATTGCTAAAGGACTATATGTGCTATTTGTTGATGGGGATGATGTGTTATATCCAAAGGCGTTAGAAATACTTCACGATAAATTGAAAATGAATCTGTTGGATTATATTCGCTATGAATATAAAACGATAGATGAATATGGACGTGATCTGTATCCAAATTATGAAGCAAGAAAAAGAGCTAAATTTTCAGGTAAAATTATATCCTCGTCAGAATGTGTGGAGTCTCTTGTTCGTAATGAATTCTTTTTATGGAGTGGAGCTTTTAAAAGAGATTTGATCGAAAAGATGCAGATACGCTTTTTAGAAGGATGCACATATAATGAAGATACGTTGTTTATGTGCCGTTTTTTTCTTTGTGTAACATCTTGCAGTTATATTCCAACTGTTTTTTATGGCTATCGTAAAACAAACGAATGTGTTACTTCCCGCTTTAATGATAAAAATTTTAGTGACATCTTACATGTTGTGGATCTTTTAATCCAATTAAATAATAAAGCCTCTATTAAATGGTTGAGAAAAACAATAGAAGTATTGACATTACGTTTGCTTGAAAGCAAATCGTTTAAAGTTTTGAATATTAAAAAGAACCTTTCTTATTGCCTTTTAAAACCAGTCACAATTGAATGGAAAATGATGAAGTTATTAGGTATAAAAAGATTCTCAAAGATTTATTCAAGTTTGTTTTTTTTACATAAAATAAAAAGAAGACTATTATGATATTACATGGTAAAGCGGTTTTCATACCACGCAATGAAAGAAAATTTTTTTTTCTGCTTATTCTGCTGTTTTTAATCTTGCCTCCTATAATAAGTTTGCCAATCTTATTTTATAAGATGCTATACAAAAAAACAGGAGCTACAACAACACAATACCTAATATTCATTTTATGTATTGCAATGTATTTAGCTGCAATTAATGCTACTAAAATTCCTGGTGGAGATCAAATTCAGTATTTTTTTGCCTACAAGAATGTACCAATAAAAGGTTTTTGGTATTCGTTAATAAATATCTATGGTATAGAGTATGCATGGCAAGAGACAAGAGCAAATATATCTGTAGAATTTATGAATGGTATCTATAATTATATAGGTTATTATCTGACTTTTGGCTACTATCCGTTTTTTGCATTTCTTTATACATTTGTTTCTTATTTTCTTCTTTTCACAGGTCTATATAAATTTTGTTTGACTTTGTCAAAGCCGCACATACCTATTGTTGCTGGCATTTTAATTATCGCTTTCTTTTATTTATATTTTCAGTTTACATTGCAAATTCAAAAACAATTTTTTGCGCAGTCAATAATGATGTATGTGATTGGAAATTATGCATATAACGGAAGATTAAGAAAAATTGATTATTTTGCAATGTGTTGTTCTGTATTTACACATCAAAGTATGCTGTTTTTTTTTCCAGTTTTACTATTGAAACGTTTTCGCAGAAAAATGAATACACATACTGCAATAATAACCTTATTGCTATTTGCTTTATTTATTTATTATGGACCATCCTTGTTGATGGAAACCAATTTTTCTGATGACAATGTTTTGACATATGGAATCAATAGATTAGCTAATTCTGAGAATAATAGTGATGGCTGTGAAATTGTTTGGTCGCAAGTTCTTTTTATTGCATTTCCTATGGCTTATGTTTGTTTAATAAGATTAATCTTTTTACGGAGAAATTCAGATGCTTCTCAATTTTATTTAATTCTATTGGTCTCTTTATTGCTTGTTGCTGTTTTATCTATGATGAATCAGCCATTGACTCAGTATCGGTTCTTTATGATGTTGATAGCATTTATGCCGTTTGTTTATCCATTGGCCTTTACCAATATGAAAATTCGAGATGGTTTTTTGTTAGGTATGGCTTTTTTTATGATAGCATGGTTTTATTTTCAGTTTGAGAGACTACATTGGAATTATGCTTCTGAAATTGAGATTCTTGTAAAGTGCCCTATTATGTTGATTTTATAAATATTATTGTTTAATATATGCATATTTGTTTTGTTTGTCGTGAATATCCACCATCGCTTAGAGGTGGTGGAATTGCATCGTATATAAAAGATATATCACATGGATTGCATGATGCAGGACATTGTGTAACGGTAATAGCAGCCTCTGATGATACAAATATATCTTCTGAGGAAGATGATGATGGTGTGAGAGTTATACGATTATCTGGTGGCGATTTTTTTATTCCAGAAGTTGAAAGAGGAAATAAAATATATAAATTTAGAGCTCTGACTCGTTTCTATAGTTATAGAAAGAAAATAAAAGAAACATTATTATCAATACATGATATTGATGTGATAGAGGTAGCTGACTATGGTGCTGAAAATTTGTTTCTAAAGGATTTAGATATACCAGTAGTTATTCGTTTACATTGCCCTTCTTTGATAAATTTGAATGACCGTTCTGTGAAAAAGTTGTCTTTTAAAAAATCTCTTTATTATTGGCAAGGTTTGCAAGAGGTTAAATTGTTAAGACAATCGAAATATATTACATCTTGTAGTAAACATCTGAAAGAATGGGTAGTTCAGAACTTTTTTGTGTCTAGAGATATTATTAAGGTTATATATAATGCAATACAAATAAATAAATGGAACTTCTCACCAAGAAACAATAATCAACCTAAAGTGTTTACTATTTTATCTGTTGGAACCATTAGTGAAACTAAAGGATGTAAAGATTTAATAGATGCATGCGCAATTATGTCTCAAAGGCACAATAATTTCAAATTCCAATTGCGCCTAGTTGGTAAAACAGGATCTTATGCTTCTTTTTTAAAGGAAAAGTATAGTCATTATTCTTGGCTTAATATTGTTGGGGTTTTGCCTAGGGAAGAAGTGATGAGATTATATTCTGAAGCAAATATTGTTTGTTTGCCTTCTTGGTGGGAAAATATGCCTATGGCTTGCATAGAAGCAATGTTAAATGGTGCTATTGTTATTGGCAGTACATCAGGAGGAATGTTTGAGATTATTGAAGATGGTATTTCTGGCTTTCTGGTAAAACCAAAACAACCGATAGAACTATCAAACTGTTTGTGGCGAGTCATAAATATGTCTGATGATGATAAACAGATTGTTTCGAAAAATGCAAAGCGTAGAATTTGTGAAACTTTTAGTATGGATGTGATTGTTAAGCAAATGGTTGATTATTACACTTTTGTTATTATGGATTATAAAAAAAATAAACTATGATTGTATTATATGCAAATCCCGTTTTTTCGGATTATCGATTGCCTTTTTATAAAAAACTCAATGAGTTGTTTGATGGAGATTTCTATGTAATGTATTCACCTATGCGGTATGAAATGGATGGTTTGGAAAATACATTGGACAAAATACCTTCTTTATTAAAAGGTTTTTCCTACGAATATAATGGAGAAAAGGTTATAAAAATACATAAACCATTTAATCGTGATTTTGACGCCTTCTATCGTTTGCCTTTTTTTAGAGGTTTTTTGAAATCGTTGGGAAAAGTAAAACCTGATGTGATTATTACTGAAGGTTTCTTTCAGTGGACACCTATGGTTATTTTATATTCCATTCTTCATAGAATACCAGTTTATTTGAGTTATGAAAGAACTGCGCATACAGAACGTTTCGCTCCAAAATTTAAAATATGGCATCGAAAATTTACAGATAAGTTTATAAAAGGCTATTTTGCTAATGGTACTGAAACTAAAAAATATCTTGAGTCATTAGGAGTAAAGTCTGAGAAAATTCTCATTGGAGGTATGAATGCTGACAGTGAGGGCTTGAGATCTGGTATCGCATCTGTATCCTATATCCAAAGAAAAGAAATTCGTGATAGCTTAAGAGTTTCTGACGAAGGTATCGTCTATTTATATTCTGGTCAATTTATACTTAGAAAAGGTATTATTTATCTATTGGACGCATGGAGAAAACATGTTCAAAAGTATCCGGCAGATCATCTTATTTTAATAGGTAATGGAGAGTTGTTTTCTGAATATAAAAGCAAGTTTGGTGATTGTATTTCTATCCATTTTATTGGACGAGTTCCTTACGATGAAGTATACAAGTATTACGCTGTTTCTGATGTGTTTGTGATACCAACCTTAGAGGATAATTGGTGTCTTGTTGTTCCAGAGGCCATGTCTTGCGGTATGCCTATAGCATGTTCCAAGTATAACGGAGGTGCTATAGATTTAATTAAAGAAGGTGAAAATGGAACAATATTTGATCCGCTTAATCCTTCCTCAATGCTTGCTGCTTTAGATTTCTTTCATGGTAAGGACTTAAAGATCATGGGAGCGAAATCTATACAATTGGAAAAACCGTTCAATACAGAAAATAGTGCAATGCGTGTTTACAATTCAATATTTGAGGACAATGAAAAAAATTAAGTATTTCTTGGCTAACATTTACCCCCCCATATATCAATATTAATTCTTTTCTTTCTCTTTAAAAGACAAAGTCATAATCTAATAAAAAAGGATGTTTTAAGATGGAAACAAGAAACCCATATTAGTTCTAAACTGGGCTTTTTTGCAACACTTTCGTATCTGTTATTGTGGAATAAAGAGTTTCGTAATCTGTTTTATAGAAGATTAGGAACCACAGGAAAGATGTTTGCAAAATTGTTGCCAGGTGAAAAAACATTATTTCTTCCCCCATCAGAAATTGGAGGCGCATTCTTTATTAGACATGGTTATTCTACTTTTGTAAATACTAAAAGTATTGGAGTTAATTGTACGATACATCAGAATACTACTATTGGGGATAATGGAAAAGGTGGTTATCCTACCATTGGTAACAATGTCTGTATCGGTACTGGAGCTATCGTTATAGGTAATATTAAAATAGGTGATAATGTGAAAATTGGAGCAGGTGCAATTGTTGTTGATGATGTGCCTGCTAATAGTACTGTTATTTCACCAAAGGCACAAATATTAAAAAAATGAACAAACCAAAAATTTTATTTATTATGCATATGCCTCCTCCTATTCATGGAGCGGCTATGATGGGACAATATATACATGACAGTAATCTTATAAATGAGAGATTTGAATGTTACTATATTAATCCTTCATTATCG
>ULTW01050637.1_pt1 | contig 30750 bp, 18 predicted proteins | sample 1957961 | NCBI WGS metagenome assembly ULTW01 (sample SAMEA4835744, study PRJEB28245) | human gut metagenome | biome: gut microbiome; material: fecal sample | place: Denmark | collected 2008 | reverse complement strand
TATTCGAAAGCGGATGCAAAGGTATAGCTTTTTTGTAAACCACCAAAACTTTTGAAGAGAAAAGTTGAAAATTTATGCCTATTTTAACAGTTGTTTACAATTAAAACACTACATTGTGGACGCACACATTATAATATTATACACGAAAGCGGCTGTTTTAAGGACTGTAAACATAGAATGCACATCCTCGTTATCTGAGTTCCGTGGGAACTAAAGATTAACGAACGTTACTTCCAGTACGAACCGTCGTCTTCGTCTTCTTCCTCCTCGTCGTCCATGATGTATCTCATTCCTGGAGCATCTGCCCGACTCGGATCATCTATCGAGCCATCGCCGAAGCCAAGGGAGCTTTCAGCGAGTATCTGGCTCTCAACAGCAATGTCGACAACAGTGGCAACCGGTGTTTGATATGTCTTCTTCATATTTTCTTTTATTTTAAGTTATATATCGTATATATGTATACCTTTCACTAAGGACCTTATCGGTCCGCATTACTTAAGCACAACCTTCTTGCCGTTGTGGATGAACACGCCGTGCTGTGGACGCTGCACCTTAACACCCTGGAGGTTGTAGTAAGCCTCATCCTTTACAACTGGGTTGTTGGTGATGCCGTTGATTGCGGTAGCGGTGTTGTCAACGTAGACGCGCAATGGGCTACCGCTTGCATTGCTACGACCACCGCTAATATACAAGTAGCTCTTGCCAGGAAGTGCCCAACCATTGTTAGTCGACTTCACGAATTCGCCATTATGCAAGAAGTAGTCATTATCGCGGCCTGTAGACCAAACAGCATCAACACAATCAACAAGCTGGTTGTCTGTTACTGCATCAAGTGCGTCTTCATTCGAATTAAGGATAGGCAATGTGTAGGATTTGCCTGCTTCACCCTTAAGGATAAGACCCTTATGTGCCTTCACTTTCTTAACCGGTGTAAGAGCAACCGCATCATTTGCCTCGTTGTACTTAGCGGTATAAGCTGTCAAATCCTCAATGCCTGAGAAGTCGAGATTGTATGCACTGGTTAATGTTGTCCACTCCTTGCCGAGAGTAAGGAAGAACTTGGAGTCAAAGTTCGTGGTGTTACAAGGATTTTTATCTTCTGATGTCCTTAGACCAGAGAAGGTGTCTACATAATCCTTCATTACATGAACTTTGGGATTATTGTCGAATGGGAAGCCATAACGTTCTGCATTTGGTTCCTTATCAGACGTAATGTAAACATCCGTAAGGGCAGGACATTTAGCAAATGCAGAAACTGCCAAATAGCACTCAAGACCATTTACTACGACAGTGTTTAAGTTGGCATTATCACTAAACGCTCCGTCTCCGATATGACCCGTTTTTGTTGGTATTACAACATTTGTCAACTGCGTAAATTGGAATGCCCAAGCGTCAATCTTCTGCAAAGAGGAAGGAAACGTTATAGAAGCAATGGCTGATTTGTAAAAAGCACATTCGCCTATATCAGTCAATGCTATTGGCAACTTGACATCACTAAGCTGTTGGCAATTATAGAAACAGCCTTTAGGGAGACGTGTTATCTGTGTATTCGACAAGTCAACTGTCTCCAATTTGGTACCCTCAAACGCCCACTCACCAATACTACCCAATGTCTTAGGGAATGTAACTGCAGCTAAAGGACAGTTCTTAAACACATGGTTTCCCAATGTTGTGCAACCCTCATTCCATGTAACGTTAGACAGAGAGGTACAGCCTTCGAACACACTGTTGTATATCCCCTTAACAGTTGAAGGCATATCTATATTATTAAGAGCTGTGCAACCATTAAAGGCATTATCCCAAAAGTTCTCAAGTTTATTAGGCAGCTGTATAGAAGTCAAAGATTTATTATTAAAGAACACACCATCCTTCATAATGGTTACATTGGTTTTCGATAAATCAACCGACTCTAAGGCTGTACTCTCAAAACACCACTCATTTATATCGGTCAAACCAGCCGGTACATTATTGATGGTCTTAAGGCTTGAGCAATTTTTAAAGGCATGGTCGCCAATCCATTTTATTTGCGAGCCTTCCTCAAAAGTAATGCCTGTTATATTGGTATTTTCACTGAAACCATTCTCATGACCAGTTACCTCTTTATAATTCCCAAATCCACATACACCTGTTACGGTATGTTTGCCGCCATCAATCTCTACTTCGTTCTCGAATGTAATATCACCCTTTGCACCGTCATCACCGATAACGACACATTGACCATCCTTCATCAAGCCATATTTTACACCATCTATGGTTGTGTAGGACTGGGCAAAGGCATTAAGTCCACCAAACAGGGACATCAATGTCAAAGTAAAGTAAACTCTCTTCATAAATAAAATTCTTTTAAAGATTCATTTTTTAGTTATCTACAATTTATTATGTTGGTTCATTTAGCACTACTAAATGAAGGTAATTTGAACTTCTCAGTCTGCGAAAATATGCATTATTACTTATCGCAGACTTAGAAGTGATATACTCTTAACATGATTTTCACTGCAAGCGTTTACACTAAACGCTTGCAGTGAAAAACATTATAGAGCCTTAAGCGAAACGGCAAAGCCGCCGCCACGTGCCTCATCCACCTTTATGGTCTGTCCACGCTTAACGGTTTTACGGGTTATGACGTATGCCTTGGGGTTCTTCTCGTAGTCGGCATCGGGTGCATCCTTGTATATAGTGCACTCGTAACGGCGACCCGGGTCGAGGAAGTCGAGCTTTACAACGGCACGGTGTCCGTTCTCATCACACTTTCCGCCAACAAACCAGTTGTCGGTTCCCTTGGCACGTCGAGCCACTGTGATATAGTCGCCAGGCTCTGCCTCGATGTATCGTGAGTCGTCCCAATCTACCGCCACGTCGCGTATAAACTGGAAGGCGTCGTCGTACTTGGCATAGTTCTCGGGCAGGTCGGCAGCCATTTGCAACGGCGAGTACATCACAAGATACAGCGCAAGCTGTCCGCAGAGCGTTGTGTGTACATACGATTTGGAACCTTCCTTCCATGTTCCGATCTGCGTCTCAAGTATGCCCGGGGTGTAATCCATTGGTCCGCCCTGCAAACGTGTGAACGGCAGGATAACCGTATGGTCGGGATTATTGCCCGCGAACTTCTCGTACTCGGTACCTCTTGCCGACTCGTTGCCTACCAAGTTGGGCCATGTGCGGCACAAACCGGTGGGACGTGTAGCCTCATGCGCGTTCACCATAATATGATGTTTGGCAGCCTCGGTTACGCAGTAGAGGTAGTGGTTGTTCATTATCTGCGAGTAGTGGTGCTCGCCTCGCGGAATGATGTTGCCCACATAGCCGCTCTTTACGGCGTCGTAGCCGTAGCGGTTCATAAGCTTATAGGCAGGCTCGAGGTAGCGCTCGTAGTTCATAACCGAACCCGACGTCTCGTGGTGCATCATCAGCTTCACGCCCTTAGAGTGGGCATAGTCGTTGAGAGCCTTTATGTCGAAGTCGGGATAAGGTGTCTGGAAGTCGAACACATGAAACTTTGAGTGTCCGAACCAGTCTTCCCAACCTTCGTTCCAACCCTCAACCAGCACCTCGTCGAGTCCGTTCTTGGCGGCAAAGTCGATGTACTGGCGCACACGCTCGTTGGTGGCACCATGTCTGCCGTTAGGCTTAACCTTTGTATAGTCGGTCTCGCCGAGCACCACAGAGGGCAGCTCGTCTGTGTACGACCACGACTTATTGTCGCAAATCATCTCCCACCACACACCGCAATACTTCACGGGGTGTATCCACGAAGTGTCCTCTATCTTGCAAGGCTCGTTGAGGTTGAGCGTAAGCTTGCACGAGAGCATGTCTCGGGCATCGTCGCTTACAAGCACCGTGCGCCACGGCGAGGTGCGCGGTGTCTGCATATATCCCTTGAAACCCTGGCTGTCGGGAGTGAGCCACGACTCGAACACCATATTCTTATCGTCCAGATTGAGGTGCATTGTGGGATAGTCCACACACGCTGCCTCATGCAGATTGATGTAAAGACCGTCGTCGGTCTTCATCTGCAGCGATGTCTGCACACCCGTTTCGGAGAACTGTGTCTGCGACGCATTGTCCGAGATAGACGACCGGAAGAGCTTGCGTATCTCCGAGAGACGCGATGTAACGGTGCTGTACTCCTGCGTGTCATAGTCGCCGGGCAACCACCATGCCTTGTGGTCACCGGTAAGCGCAAACTGTGTATGCTCCTCCTTTACAAGGAAGTAGGCATTGGTTTGCTGCGGAAACTCGTAGCGCAGACCCATACCATAATCGTATACACGGAAGCGGAGGTTCATCAAGCGGCCGGTGCGGTCTTGCTTAAGGGCAACAAACAGCTCGTTATAGTTGTTGCGTATGTCCTTGGTCTCGCCCCACACGGGCTGCCATGTCTCGTCAAACGTGCTCGTTTGTGTTGTCTGCACGCTGAATCCGTCCATCAGGTTGTCGGCAGCAATAAGCTCGTAGCCAAGGGTAGACGGCTTTATAACCGTCTTACCCTTGTACGTCAAGCTGTATTGTGGCTGCCCCGAAGGCGTCAGCTCCACATGCAGCTTTACCTTGCCGCCAGGTGATTGGCAGTCGAAGGCAAAGCCGGTGGCTACAGCCAACAACGAAACTATCAACAAAAGAAACCTTCTCATTATGTCTGTCTTATTTTAGTTACTCCGATTTTGTGGCAGTCATAGTCATTTTCTTGACGTCAAGCACAATGGTGTAAGTGCCTGCCTCGTCTGCCGAAACCTTCCACTTGTAGTCGCGCTCGTCGGGGTACTTAACGAGCATGCAGGCCGAATGAGACAGACCCACACCGTTCTCGGTAGGCATAATATAGTCGCATTCAAAGCCGCTGTTGATGCTGAGCGGGAACTTCATCTCGCCTTCCTTAAGGGCGAATGTTGCGGTGTAGGTGTTGTCGTCTACCTTGTTAAACTTAACCGACTGTTCGATTTCCCAACCATTAGGTGTGGCATCGCCAACGGCGTAGACGTTGTTGAAATGATACTGAGCCTCGCCTCCAGGCACAACCACAACGTCGTCGCCTGTTACCTCTTCCCAGTTGGTTACGCCTGCTCCCTCTATCTTAACAGCACCGGTAGCTGTGAACGTAACGTTGTACACATACTTCTTGCCCGACTCAAACTTAACGTCGGCAGAGATGGCTGCCTTGTACACCTTACCGTTGTGCTCGAACTCGATGTTGCGTGTTGCGGCATCGTTACCATCGATGTTAGGCAGCACGATAGCCTCAACATAGTTACCGTCTGCCGAGCGCATCTCCACATCCTTCTTGGTGTCGCCAGACACCATACTAAGCTCGTCGGCAAAGGCGCTGTACGACACCTTGGTGTACATACCCTTGATGTAAGCCTTGAGGTCGGACAGCGAAGAGCCGTCCTCGGCAGTGGTCTTCATAAATATCTTTGTAAGCTTATGCTTGAAGTTGAGCACAGCCTGTGGCGCATCGGCGCTCACACCCGCTGCCTTTGCACCAAGAAGGTCTATGAGAGCCTGGTTGTCCTGCTGCTGCACATCAAGCTCCACCACGCCAGCTGCAGCTGTAGTGCTGTACGGATAGTAAGCCACAACGTCCACCTTGCTGCCGTCGTCGGGCAGGCTGGCAGCCTTTCCTACCGGTGCAAAGTTGGCATTTGCCGCCCAGCCTTCTGTCAGGGTGTTGCGGTAGGCAAGGTTGTCGGCGGCATCAATGTCGGTTGTACCAGCCTTAAGGGTGTATATACCAATCTGGTCGCCGGCGTTCCACTGGTCGTCAAAGGCACGTGTCTGTGGCAAGGCGATGTTGGCAACGACCTGCAACTGGGCGTTCTTGGTATCGTTGCCGTTTACTTCTTCATTGCTGCAAGAGGCAAGGGTCATAGCTCCTGCCATTGCAAAAAGCATAAATGATGACTTGTTCATAATCTGTTTTTTTTTAGTTATTATTGTTCTGTTATTGTTTTGGTGTATCTCTATAAGAGATTTGTCGGTGTGCGTTTGGGGCTTATTGGTATGCGTTAGGGGTTATAACGCCCATGTCCACAATGGTCCAGTTGTTAACAGATGCGTTCGATCCGTCCACGCCTACCTTGCCTCCAATGTCGATGGTAGAGTGAGAGCCGTCGTTGAAGTTGGCTACAAAGTTGCCTATCGACGTCTCAAGACGCTGCTGTGTGCCGTCCGATAGGAACATCACAAACTGCACGGTAACATCCTTGCTGAGGTCGAGTGCAAAGACATTGAATGGTGCCGTTATTGTTCCTGTCGTGGCATTGATACTGAAGTCGGACACAGCATCAACCGCAGTAGACGCAATAGATGTGTACATATTGTATGTAGCCATTGCTTTGGAAAGGATGGCGTAGCCTCCCTGCACCACTGCGCTGCCGTCGGTAGACGTAACTTTGGCCTTAAGCGACACATTGAGCTGTCGTGTTGTCTGCTGCATTGGCAGCGTAAGGCTTGTCTTGTCGCCCGTAAGCGATGTTATTGTCTGCGACGCACAGTAGAAGGTGGAGGGTGTTCCGCTTATTGCTTCGGCATTGCCTGTGCTGTGCGAGGCAGCCTTAACCGTGGCTATGCCGTCGTTTACGTCAACCCCCAACACCGGAACGTATGCCAAGAACGTATAGTCGCAGTTCGACTTAAGCTCCATCTGATATGTGTCCGACGCTACGGTGTAGTTGTCGCCGTTGACAGATAGCACGTACTGCTGTGGCCGTTGCTGTGCATCTATGCCGCTCCAGTCGGTGTGTATGTCCACCAATGTGCGTGGCAGCACTATCGGGTCGGGCAGTTCGTCGCCGCATGATGCCATGCTTAGGAGCGTGGTGCAGAGCACCGTGCCTAATGCTAAGGTTTTAAGGTTATGGTTCATATCCTTATATTGTATTTTTTATTTATAATACTTTCTGTTTATAAGCCTTGGCTTTAGCTTGCTGGTCGAAGGCTTAGTTTATCCGGCGAGGCAGAGCCTTCATGCCTTTGACATCCGCCTTAGATGCCTTGACGATGCTAATGGCAAATCCGCCACCCGACGCAGAGGTTATATCCACTACCGACTTGGCGTCTACCACACCTCTCTTTATTATATATGCCTGTGGATTGGTGTCCCAGTTGGCATCCTTTGCGTCTGCATATACGGTAGCGATGTACTGTGTGTGCGGTTCGAGGAAGTTGAGTTTTAGCACCGAGCGGTGTCCGTTCTCGTCCACTGTAGAGCCTACATACCAGTCGCCGGTATGCTTTGCACAGCGTGCCACGGTGATATAGTCGCCTGGCTCTGCCTCAAGATATTGCGAGTGGTCCCAGTCTACGGGCACTTGCTTTATAAACTCGAAGGCATCGGCAAACCTCTCGTACGATTCGGGCACATCCGCCACCATCTGCATAGGCGAGTACATCGTTAGGTATAGAGCCAACTGTCGGCACAGCGTGGTGCGTGCCTTGCCGTGGTTGCTGCCCTTATAGTAGCTCAGGTCGGTCTGAAAGATGCCGGGGGTGTAATCCATCGGACCTCCCATAAGGCGTGTGAAGGGCAGAATGGTGGTATGGTCGACGGGGTTTCCGCCCATTGCCTCAAACTCGGTACCGCGTGCCGACTCTTGTGCCAACCAGTTGGGCCAAGTGCGGCAAAGACCTGTAGGACGTACCGCCTCGTGCGAATCGACCATCACCTTATAGTCGGCGGCACGCTCTGCCACGTGCAGATAGTGGTTTACCATCCACTGCGACGAGTGGTTTTCCGACCTTGGTATCACCTGTCCCACATATCCTGTCTTTACGGCATGGTAGCCATTGTCTACCATAAACTGCAGAGCACGGTCCAGTTGTACATCATAGTCGGCTGCATTGGCAGACGTCTCGTGGTGCATAACAAGCTGCACACCCTTTGAGGCTGCATACTTGTGAAGCCCGTCCACATCAAAGTCGGGGTAAGCGCGGTCGAACCTGAACTGTCGGTTGCGCCAGTAGGATTCCCAGTCTTCCCATCCTTCGTTCCATCCCTCAACCAGCACTCCCTCTATGCCATGCTTTGCTGCAAAGTCGATGTAGCGCTTAACGTTTGCGGTATTGGCGGCGTGGTGTCCGTGCGGCTTAAGCTTGGTATAGTCGGTAATGCCTGGTTTGGCAAATGGGGCGTCGGCATAGCTCCACGACATACCCGAGCCGTTGAACATCTCCCACCATACACCTACAAACTTCATTGGCTTAATCCACGACGTGTCGGCTATCTTGCACGGCTCGTTGAGGTTTAGTATGAGCCTTGAGGCAAGTATGTCGCGGGCGTCGTCGCTCACTATAACGGTTCGCCAAGGCGATGTGCAGAAGGGCAAGAGGTAGCCCTTGTCGCCCTGCTTGTCGGGTACGAGATTGGATGTAAGCACCAAGTTGCGATCGTCGAGGTCGAGTTCCATACAGGCATAGTCTACAAGTGCCGCCTCGTGGATATTGATGTACAGTCCGTTGCCTTTAAGCATTAGCGGTGTCTGCACTACGAGGTCGCCCTCTGCCTTTCCTTCGTAGCCCTTATGGGCAAGCGATTGTTTTGTGAACTCAGTGCGCAACTGCGTCAATCGCGCTGTTGTATACGTGAACTCCTGCGTGTCGTAGTCGCCGGGCAGTGCAAAAGCGGTGTAGTCGAAGCCGAGATTAAACTCGGTCAACTCGTTCTTCAGCACAAACTTACGCAGCGTTTGCTGCTCGGGAAACTCGTAACGAAAACCCAATCCGTCGTCGAACAAGCGGAAACGCACATCGAGCTGACGTGTGGAAGAGGGTTGATAGAAGTGTACAAGCATCTCGTTATAGTTGTTGCGCACTGCCGACTGTTCTCCCCACACCGTGTTCCAGGTTTCGTCCTTCGACTGTCGTTCGACGCTTTGCAGCTCCATATTGTCCTTCATGCCACCCTCGTTCTTGATGTCCATGCCCAACCGGCTCTGGTGTATCACTACCCTACCCTTATAAGATAAGGTGTAATAGAGTATGCCGTCCTTGCAGTAGGTGTTGAGCACAAACTGCCTGTTGGGCGACATAAGCTCCTCGGCAGTTGCCCCAAGCGACGTAACGAGTATGGCGATAAACAATAGTATCTTCTTCATAATATCTACGTCAAAGTGTTGTTGTATGTTTACTTTATCTCCACTCTACGGCTTGCTGAGCCTTACCACCTTGCAGCCGTGGGCGGGCAGCGTGACGCTAATCTCGCCGGACGTGCCCACATCCTCGTGGAGCCAGAGGTCGCGCATCTTCATCTGCCCGATGATGCCGAGCTGCGAGAGGCCGACGGTGCGCTGCTGGGGGGTGTCCTCACGGTTGAAGAGGCCTACCACCCAGTCACCGTTCTTCATCTGTCCGTACCAGATCTGGCTGTTGGGACTGCTGAGGTCGTCGCTCAGGGGTTGGCCCACGAAGCCGTCGGCATTGAGGGCGAGCATCTCCTTGTTCTGGGCGAACTTAAGGAGTGAGGGCAGGTCGTAGTTGCGCACCGACGCGTCGATGGGGTTGTCGGCAATGGACACGGGGCCTCCGGCCATGAGCTGCAGGCTGATGGACGACATGCGCTCCTCGTCGTTGCTGAACGTGTTGAGGCGGATGAAATCGCCGTCGGGTATCATCTTGCCGCGGCCGGTGATGTGCGACCAGTGGATGAAGCCGTCGAACTCGTTGTGGCAGGTGGGCCAGCCGTTGAACACGCCGCCGCGCAGGCGGCCTGACGTGTGGTCCCAGCCACCCCCGAAGGTGTCGGCCACGATGCGCGCCATGTTCATGTATTTCTTCTCGTACTTGGCGTCGTTGTACATGTTCGGCATCACGATGGAGGTGAACACCCCGTACTTTGCGGCCGACTCGCTGATGTACTTCAGGGCCAGGCGGTACTCGTCGCGCCCATAGCCGCGTCCGGCCATGCCGCCGGCACCGGAGGCATCCTCGAAGAGGCACATGAAGTCCATGCGGATGAAGTCAACGCCGAGGTTGTGATAGTACTTGAAGAAGCCGTCGATATAGTCGCGCGCGCCCTTGTGGCTGGGGACAACCCAGTTGAATACGTCGCCCTTGTCGGGATACATCACATTGTCGCGGTCGATGGCGTCGTTGTAGTGCAGGTCCTTGAACGTGGCGCCCGAGGTGCCGACGACGGCTGTCTCGTCGGGGCCGTGGAGCCAGAGCGGATTGTCATAGATACCGAGCTTCAAGCCGCGTTCCTTGCACCAGGCGGAGAGGTCCTTGATCTTGACGCCGCCGTAGCTGGTCATGTAGCCGCCCAGATCGGGGTTGGTGGGGTCATCGTCCTTGTTGTAGTACATCGACATGAAGCCGTCGGTGCAGATCATGTTGTAGCCGTAGGGCAGCAGGTTGGCAGCCTGCCAGTCGAGCCACTGCTTCCACTGCGACTCGTTGAGCGAGCGGTCGGTGTTCTCCTGCTCGCGCGTCCAGCAGTACTCATACACCGTGCAGTAGAGCGGTGCTATCTTCTGTACTGTGGTTTCGGTGCCGGGATTGGGGTTGACCGAGGTCGTATCCTTCTCATAATAGGATGCCGGCAGTGTCCAGTCGGTTTCCTCGCTTGTCTGCTTGCAGCTGGCGAAGCCCGACAGGATAAAGAAGAGACTCAGGGTCATTAATGCTATATGCTTGCTGTTTATCATTGTCGTATCGTTCTTGAATAAAGTTCATACTTATTTGCCTGTGGTCTCCTTGAAATAGACCTTGCGGTTGACCACGTCCACCTTAATCTGATAGTAGCCTGCCTTGGTGATGTACCACTTGCGGTCGGGCTGTCCGCCGCCGGAGTTGTCGACGAAGGTCAGCTGGTTGCCGCCCTCGGCAGGCTGCTCGCCGAACGAGGCGGCGCTGTAGTACGGCACCTCCCACTTGTCGCTGCGGATAAACGGGAACTTGATCTCGCCCTTGGTCAGACTGCCCTCCCACGTGAGGCAGTTGGGGTCGGCGGCATAGTTGTAGTGCAGCGAGTTGGCATTGGAGATGGTCCATCCGCACGGCGTGGCGTCGCCCACGAGGTAGAGCTTCATGTCGTTGGCGGCAAGGCGCTTGCCCTCGAGCATCTTTGCATACTGGGCGGAGAGGTCAACGCGCTCGCAGACTATCGTGCGCCTGTTGAAGTCAAGGGTGATGCGGTAGTCGCCGTCGGCGGGCACATTCCACTTGTTGTCGTGCATCGTGGAGTTGGCGGCGGTGACGTACTCTATGGCTCCCGTTCCCGTAATGTCCTTGCCAGCCTCGGGCGCCATGATGTAAGGCACCTCAAACTTGTTGGCGTTCTGCATGGGGAACTTCAGCTCGCCCTGCTTGAGCGGGCCCTCATAGACGAAGATGCCCTCGTCCTGCTTGTACATCGGTGCCAGGTCGCCCAAGTTCCATCCGTACGGCGTGGCGCTGCCCACCATCCATACATTCTCCGTATTGATGCGGCTCACGCTGACCGTCATATCCTCCAGGTCGGCCGTGACGGTGTACAGGCCGTCCTCACTCACATGAAGCGGCTCGGCGCCGCCATTGCCAAGCTCGTCATAGACCAGCGTATAGGCATTGCCCTTGGTGCCATAGAACGGCACGTCGGAATAGCGGTCGGGGGTGAGCTTGAAGTCGCCGGCATTGAGGAAGCCGGTCCACGTGTAGCCGTTGTCCATGCCCACGTCCATCTTCACCGCATCGGCCAGGCTGCTGCCGGCCGGGTTGGCGGTGCCGCAGATGTAGAGCTCGTTCTTTGGCTGGTCATACGGCGTGACCGACAGCGTCAGCGAACTGATCTCGGGCAACTGGTAGGTGGCTGCCTCGGGCTGCATGGCGATGAGCTTGACCGATACGGAGCTCGGCGTGCCGGCCACGCCGTTCCAGTCGGACAGCATGCGGTTGAGCTGTGCCGTGGTGAGCGCGTACGACCGCGCCTCACTGGCCAGGCGCACCGTGTCGGTGGTGTAGGTGGACGACCCCTCGATGCCCATCTCGATATAGTAGGCCACGTCGCCCGAAAGGTTGGAGGCCGCATTCCACGTGAACGTCACGGCCGTGTCCTGCGCCTTGTCAGCGGTCAGGGTGATGGCCGAGTCGGGCGTGCTGCGGAGCTGCATGACATCCTCCGGCCGGTCGAGAGTATAGGGGTTGTCCTCGGAGTTGCAGGCCGTGAAGCCGGCAACCGTCGCCAGGAGGAGAAATATATGTAATAGCTGCTTTTTCATTTTCTTGTCTTATATAAAAATGTTGTCGATTACTTGCTCAACTGGTCCCAATAGGGGTTCTGCACCAGCTTGGGGTTCTTGTCGATTTCCGTCTGATGGATGGGGAACCAGTAGTAAGCCTTGCGGTAGACGCGCGTGATGTAGGGCTTGCGCTGATAGAAGCTCGAGGCGTCCTTGCCGTCGAAGTTCATGCCGTAGAAGTCGCCCGACAGTGTGGTCTCGGCCTCCTTCCAGCGGCGCAGGTCGTCGTAGCGCGTGCCCTCGGCACAGAGCTCCACGCGGCGCTCGGCATGGATGAGCTTGCGCATGGCATCCTGGTCGGCGAGGTTGACGTGGATGTAGTTGTTGTCGGTGGCGCCGGTGGTGTACTGGCGCACGCCGGCACGCTCACGAATCTTGTTGAGATAGGTGAGGATCTCCTGGTTGCCCGGGTCGCACTCGTTGAGCGCCTCGGCATAGCTGAGATATGCCTCGGCCAGGCGGTAGATGATGCCCGGACGGTAGTTGTAGGAGCCCTGCTTGATGTTGTCCTTCGGATTGACGCGCTTGCGCATCAGGTAACCGCTCTGCGGGGCGTCGTGAGTGTGGTTGTTGTCGGCGCCGCCGTTGAAGAAGTTGTACTGGCGGTCCTCAGAGGGGAAGTAGGCGCCGCTGAAGTTCACCGTCACATAGAAGCGCGGCTCGCGGTGGCAATACATGTTGTAGGTGCCCTGCTTGGTGATGCAGTTGCCGTTCTCGGTCTCGAACTTGGTGCCTGAGCGGTGCTCGTCGGCCCCGGAAAAGCCTTTCTCCTCATACTTTGAGTCGGGATCGGTGATGGGCAGTCCGTTCTCCATGAAGAAGGCGTCAACCAGACTCTGGGTCACGCCGAAGCCGCCATTACCGCCTGAGCCGTTGGGCGTGGCGTTGCGCTCATAGTTCTGGTAGTTGACCGACGGGCGGGCAAAGAGTATCTCGGTGTTGCCGGCATCCTCGCTCTTGAGGAAGGCGTTCTCATAAGAGAGGAACGGGTCGATGGTGGTCTTGCTGTCGTCGGCATACTCGATGTAAAGCTTGTGGCCTGAAGCCTCGGCCTTGTCGATGAGGTCCTTGCAGGCGTCAGCCGCCACACGCCACTTGTTGGCGTCATACTGGGTACTGAACAGGTGTTCGCCGTTGGCATTGACGAAGTTGGCATAGTCGCTGTTGCCGTTGACCAGCGGACTGGCGTCGAACAGCAGCATGCGGGCGCGGATGGCCAGGCACATCAGTGAGGTGATGCGGCCGTATTTCTGCGACTCGCTGTAGCGGGCCGGCAGGATTTTGGAGCAGGCCAGCATCTCGTCGGAGCACCACTTGATGACATCCTCGTAGGGGGTCTGCGTCTCCATCATGTCGGAAAGCGAGGCATTTACGGGCCACACGTAGTCGGGCTTGAAGGGAATGGGGCCGTAGGTGTTGGCCAGCAGGTAATAGTAGTAGGCCTGCATGAAGCGGCACTCCGTCTTCATATAGGTCATCTCACGCTCCGAGATGTCCTGGTCGGTGAGGGCGTGCGCCTTCTCGCGGAAGATGTTGGCCTCGCGGATGCGCTGCGGCAGCAGGGCCCAGTAGTTGCCGTTCCAGTCGCTGGCAGGCGTCCACTCGCCCAAAATCATCGGGATAATCTGGTTGCCGAACTGGCGGTAGCGCTCAGGGATGGTGGCGTCGTCGCCAAGTATCATCCAGCCCAGGTCGAAGATGTAACCGTCGTAGCAGTCGGGAATGGCAGAATAGACATTGGCGAGCCACTGCTCCACATGTGTCTTGTCATTGAACACATTCTCCATGTCCAGTTCCGTGTCCGGCTCCTTGTCGAGGAAGTCGGAGCAGGAGGTGAGGAGCGGCAGACAGGCTGCCAGTATGATAATGTATGATTTGATACTTTTCATGACTATTGTTTCTTATTAGATATTACCTTATTTGTTCCAAGCAATCAGAAGGTAAGGTCCATTCCGATCATGACCGACCGCATGGACGGATACTTCAGACCGTCGGACGTGGAGAGCTCGGGGTCCCACAACTTGAATTTGGAGAGGTAGAACAGGTCGTTGCCGCTCACATAGAAGCGGATGTTCTTGCCGTAAATCTTGTTGCTCCAGGCCTGGGGCAGGGTGAAGCCTATCTCGATCATCTTCAGCCTGAGGAAGCTCATGTTCTTCTTCCACCAGGTGGAGGCGACGTTGTTGTTGGGGTTCTCGGTCGACGAGAGTCTCGGCCAGAACACGTTCTGCGAGGGGTTGTCCTCGGTCCAGCGGTCGTTGTAGTTGGAATAGATGTTGCCCAGCACGCCCTGTCCGCTTCCGGGGATGAAATAGCTGTTGCTGCCGATGATGCGGTAGGCGTCGCCCGTGCCCTGAAAGAAGAAGTTGAAGTCGAAGGCCTTGTATTTCACGTTTCCGCCGAAGCCATAGACGATGCGCGGGTCTGAGGTGCCGCCGATGTAGCCCTCATCCTGGTCGGTGATGAGTCCGTCGCCGTTCATATCCTTGTACTTGATGTCGCCGGGGCGCACCTTGGCGCCGAGCTGCGGCTGCGGCTGGCCGGCCTTCACGTTGCCGTCGGCGTCGAAGTCGTCGGCCGTGTAGAGGCCCTGGGCCTGATAGCCCCACAGCGTGTTGATGCTGCGGCCCGTGATGGAGCGGTAGGTACCCTTGACGCTCTCGGGCTCGTCCTTCTCAATAATCTTGTTGCGGGCATAGGTGAAGTTGCCGTGGACACTGAGCTCCAGGTTCTTGTTGATGCGCTTGTGATAGGTGACGGAGGCGTCGAGGCCATGGTTGTCCACCTTGCCGTAGTTGGCCCATGGACTGTTGATGTAGCCCACCTGCGTGGGTATCGTACTGCGCTGCATGAAGATGTTGGTGCGGTGCTCCTTGAAGAAGTCAACCTGCACGTTGAGGGCATTCCACAGTCCCACCTCAAGGCCGACATTTGCCTTCACTGAGGTCTCCCATGTGAGGTCCGCGACACCGTAGTCGCCCTCCTGGATGCCGCCACGGTAATAGTCGCCCTTGTAGCCCCAGTTGTAGCCGGAGGCATTGCTGTTGATGGTCGTGATGTAGGCGAAGCGGCGTCCGCCGATGTCGTCATTGCCGAGCTTGCCGACCGAGGCCCTCAGCTTCAGCAGGTTGACGGTGGAGCGCAGGGGAGCCATGAACTTCTCCTCGGAGATGACGTAACCTAAGGCGATAGACGGGAAGAAGCCGTAGCGGTGACCCTTGGCAAAGTTCTCTGAGCCGTTGTAGCCGAAGTTGAACTCGCCGATGTAGCGGTTGTCGTAGGTATATGACAGGCGTCCTGCGATGCCCTGTGTGCGCTTGGACTGCACGTCGCCCCAGTCGTAGCTGCGCTGGTTGTAGAGGAACAGGGCGTTGACGCTGTGCTTCTTGGCGAACACGTGGTCGTACGACAGCGAGCCTTCAAGGTAGGTGCTCTGGTTGCCGAAGTTGCCGTTGCTCGAATGTGACAGCACGTCGGTGCCGTATTTCAGAATGGAATGCACGAGGTTGCCCGAGGCGTCGCGCGAATGCGCCACACTGTAATAGTCGGGCGTGCGGCCGCGCGTGACGAAGTTCTCGCTGTAGTTGTCAAACGAGAACACCACCTTGGCCTTCAGGCCTTTGAGCAGCATCTTCAGGTCCTGCTCCACCGAGAACAGCGACTGTATCTGCGCATGGCCGCTGCGGTAGTAGCCCTGCTGCGTGCTCATGGCCCAGGGGTTGTAGCGCTCTACCGAGGCGATGGGGATGGTGCCGTCGGAATAACGTGTGGGATGGACGTAGGGCGGGGTCTCAAAGGCTTTGGAGAAGACCTCGTCGGTGCCACTGTTCGACTTGCGCAGGTTCTGCAGATAGCCGCCGATGTTGAAGCGCAGCAGGGTCGTCGGCGTGAGGTTCAGGTCGACGTTGGCGCGCATGTTGTAGCGGGTGAGCTTGCTGCCCGTGTCGTAGTCGAGCGTCGGGTCGGTCTCCATGATGCCGTTCTCGTGATAAATCGAGGCTGTCAGCGAGTAGCGGAGTATCTTGGTGCCGCCCGAGACGGTCATGTTGGCGCGCGTCGAGTAGGCATAGTCCTTGGTGATGGCGTCGATCCAGTTCACGTTAGGATAGAGGTCACGGTCGTAGCCCGTATAGGTCTTCAGCACCTGGTCCTTGGAGAACATGCCCGGATTGAGCTCGTTGAGGAGGTTCATGTATTCGGCGGCGCCCACAAACTGCGGCAGTTTGGTAGGCGTCTGGATAGACTGCTCCACACGGAAGTTGACCGACGGCTTGGCCACCTCGCCGCGCTTGGTGTTGATGATGATGACACCATTGGCGCCGCGCACACCGTACATGGCGCTGGCCGAGGCATCCTTCAGTACTGAGAACGATTCTATCTCGGCCGGGTCGATGTCGTTCAGGCTGCGCTCCACGCCGTCAATGAGCACCAGGGGCTTGCTGCCGCTGCCGAAGGTGGAGATACCGCGAATCCAGAAGTTGGAGTCGTCATATCCCGGCTCGCCCGACGGCTTCACGGCAATGATGCCCGCCAGCTGGCCGGCAAGGTTGTTGCTGAGCGAGCGGCTTGAGCCGACCTGCAACTTGCCGGGGTCGAGGGTCTGTATAGAGCCTATAACCGACAGCTTCTTCTGGTTGCCGTAGCCCACAACCACAACCTCGTCGGTAGCCACGGCATCCTCCTTTAACTGTATATTAAAGTTGATGTCGCTGCCTACACGCACCTCCTGCTGCTTGAAGCCGAGGTAGTTGAACACCAGCACCGAGTTCTTGGACGGCACACTGATGTAGAAGTGGCCGTCGATATCGGTTATCGCCGCGTCTTTGGAACCCTTTACGGTGACGCTCACGCCTATAAGCGGACTGTTCTCGTCATCGACAACAGTACCACTGACCTTTATGCCCTTTTGCTGTTGCTGGAGCATGAAGGCTGGTGCAGCCGTTGTCGGCACGAGCGGAGCCGATGCCATAGGCGCTAACATTACGGAGTATAATAAGGAATGCCTTATATTCATAATGTAAGTGGTTTTTAATTATTTGATGTTGTTTAATGTTTTTTGCAAAGTTATCACTTTTAAGTATACGCAAGAACAGCGTATCACAAAAATACAAACGTCTTACAAGGTGTTTTTACTGGTTTTCAATGAGTTATGCTTTTCAATGGTGGCATAAAATACAAATGCCGTACAGATAGATGCTTGACAATAGTCAAGCATCATTCTATGCGCAGCACCTGGTTTTCAAAGTCGTCGGGGCATAACGAGCGCAGACGTATGCGCGAGCGGTACGAGTATATGGTCTGCTTTGAGCAGCGCAGGAAGGAGGCTATCTTCTCGTTCTCCACAATGCCAAGACGCATCAAGGCATAGATGCGCAGCTCGGTGCTGAGCCTGCCCTTGTGCTTAGGCTGTATCGACTCTTCGGGGCGAAGCAACGCGTTAAACGTGGGCACAAAACGCGGGAATATCTTGAGGAAGATGCGGTCGAAGTCTTCGAAGAACTCTTCAACCTCGTCGTCGATAATGGTCTTCGACTTTAGCTTGCGGTACAGCTCGCTCACCATACCTGCCGCAGCAAGCTTGTTGAGCGAGCGCCGATATGCCTCAAGCTTGTCGATGTACGACGAACACTTCGACATAAACTCCATTATGTATATGTTCTTAATCTTATTTGCCTCGCCAAGGGAGGCGTTCGACTCGCGAAGCCTAATATTAGCGTCGTTGAGCTGCTCGTTCGTAGAGGTTATCTGGGTATTGAGCGAGTTGAGCTTGCTGTTCATCTCGGCAAGGCTCTCGTTCGACTTAAGCAGCTGTCGGCGTGCCTGGGCTATACGTCTGAGCTGCTTGCCGGTGTAGAACACCATGCACACAAGCAGCACGAGCAGTACCACAACAACCGCCAACCCCACTGTAAGGTGGCGACGCTCGGCTGCCTTCATGCTGTCGTAAGCCTTGTCGATAATGGGCAGCACGTCCGACACCTCGAATATGCGTAGCTTGGCGTTGCACTCCGTGGCATCCTCAAGCGACTTACGCATATAGCGGTAGGCTCTGTCCACATCGCCCTCCTCATATAATATGGTGGCGAGGCGGCGCAGGGAGATATATTCGCGCACACTGTTCTTGATGTCGGATATTGCCGACATTATGAGATACTGCTTCACACACTCCGTATCGTCTACCTTGTCGTATATATCGGCGATGGCGTAGGCTATGTATCCCATGTCGCGGTTGTTTACGTCAAGGTTGTTGTAAGCCTTAACAAGAATGTGCAAAGCATCGGTGTATTTGTGGCGTGTGGTAAGAAACTCGGCATCGTCCCATATCGACTTCTTGGTTTGCAGATTGCGCAGGGAGTCGCGGTAGCCCACACGCAGTTGCTCGTAGTAATCTTTTTGGGCTTTGGTAAGGGCAGTCAGGCGCTTTGCCTCGTACAACTCGCCGTACAAACTGTAGTAGTAGGTCCGCACACCGGTCGACATCAAGGGTCGGTCTAACGATTGCAGCTGGCGAATGGCAGCAATATAGTCGCCGTTCTTAATCAATATGGCGGCAATGTCGAGCTGTGTAAACTGCACCTCCTCCTTGTTGCCGATGCGTTGCGCCACATGCAGCTTGCGGTCAGCATAGACGTAAGCCGAATCGAGCACAAACTGCTTGTACATAAAGAAGAGCTGCCGGGTAAGGTCCAGTCGGTCGGCATCGTTGGTTGCTCGGCTCAGCTTCTGCTTAGCCTTGGCAATGCGTTGCTCGTACTGGCGGTCGTACACGTTGCTGCTGTCTATCACGCGGTCGAGGTCGGCAAGGGTTGGTCGCCAGTGGCGTGGGGAGGCAGGAGCTGCCGTTATGGTTGCCGCAAAGGCAACGCCTAATAGTATAGTGGTTATCAGTCGATACATTAAATATAGTTATTTTGATTTATGGTAGCGCAAAGTTACTCAAATTTATTGTAACGCCAAAGGAGTTGAGGGGCTAATGTTTTTTATGTTTATCGCCCTATTGTGGGCTAAGTGCAGCTTGCTGCACCAATAAAAGGGTTTTGCCCACAATAGTGTGTTTTATCGGTTTTTGTCAAAGCCCTGCCATATACAAACTGAACACTTTTCTTTGTGAAAGTAAAGGTTTGACACTGCGAAACATCAACAAAAATCATCCGCGTCGGTCGATACGAGCATCCGCGTCGGTCGATACGAGCATCCGCGTCGACCGTTACGAGCATCTGCGTCGGTCGATACGAGCATCTGCGTCGGTCGATACGAGCATCCGCGTCGGTCGGTGCGGATGTCTGCGTCGGTCGATGCGGATGACAAAAGTAGGGAGTATGAAGAAGAAAAAAGATGGGGTGAACGAGGGGAAAGAAGAGCGTGAAGCGGAAGAAAGAGGGGTGCAAGCGTGGGGAAAGAGGGGGGCGTGGGTATGGCAGGATGCCATACCCTCCTAAGACAGTACTATATATTTAGACGTTTGAACAAATAGTTTTGTAGATAATAGAAGAGGACGGCGAAGAGCGAACCGATAGTGGCACCACAGAAGAGGTCGCCAAAGTAATGAACACCGAGGTACATCCGCGAGTAGCTAACGACGAACGCCCACGAGAACATCATCACTGTGAACCACTTATGACGAATGACGAGCGACATGAAGACGGCAAGGGCAAAGGTGTTGGCTGCGTGACAAGACGGGAAACCATATCTACCACCACGATAACCATTGACGACATGCACGAAGGACGACAACGGATTGTTGAGATTGGCAGGACGCAGTCTGCCTATCTCCGGACGTATGAGTGTTGCACATGTTTGATCAGCCGCCAAGATAATCAGTCCGATGGTGACCAAACAGATTGAAGCACGCTTCCAGGACATGCGACGGAAGAGCAGATAGGCAAGCACGGCATAGAATGGTACCCATATCCAACGTCCACTGATACACCACATTACGGAATCGAAGAACGGACTATGTGCGCCATTCACAATAAGCAACAGACGGGCATCAATATCTGAGAGCCACAAAATAAATTCCTTGAAAAAATTAAACCACATGTTAGTCTTCTTGTTTATTCAATCATTTCGCAATAAAATAGCTTTGCAAAGTTACAATTAAATATGCAAATAACTACTTTTCGGACACAAATTTGGCGGTTTTTATTTGTATTGTGCGATTGTTTACGTACCTTTGTAAAATATAATGTATAAAATTCACCAAATCACATCGTTATGACAGAAGGATATAGAAGCAAGGAATATGGTGTGCCTACGAAGCGTTTCGTGCAGACCATGGACTTGAAGGACGACAGTGAACTTATTCGCAAGTACCGCGAGGCTCACGACCAGGAGCATTTCTGGGACGAGATAAAGGAGGGAATTAAGGCAGTTGGCATCTTAGAGATGGAGATTTACATCTTGGGCAACCGCTTAGTGATGATTGTGGATGCACCGGTCGACTTCGATTGGGATGCAGCCATGGAGCGTCTCGCCACCCTACCCCGCCAGGAGGAATGGGAGAAGCATGTGGCTGAGTTCCAAAACTGTTCGGCAGAAGCGACAAGCGACGAGAAATGGCAAATGATGGAGCGTATGTTCTATTTGTATGAATAGATGGTGAGATGATGAGATGGTGAGATTTGCAATTCTCAACACCACAACACCTCAACACCACAACACCTCAACACACCTTATTATATATAATATACTTAACACAAATACAGACAGCAAATGAAGAAACTTTTATCGCTGCCCCCAAATCTTGTGGGCAGTTTCCACGAGATAACCGAACTGCCACGTAGTGAGTGGTTCTGTACAAACGACCCTGTGGGCAAGAAACTCGGCTCGGGCGGTGGCACTACATGGTTGCTGCGCGCAGCTTACGAAGACTACAAGGCGCAAAACGCTGACACTATGAGCTTCGATGAATGGTTGGCTGCCGACAAGCGACTGCTCTTGCACGCCGGCGGACAGAGTCGCCGACTGCCGTCTTACGCTCCATCGGGCAAGATACTTACACCGCTGCCAGTGTTCCGCTGGGAACGCGGACAGAGTCTGAACCAGAACCTGCTGTCGCTGCAGGTGCCGCTCTACAAGCGCATCATGGACATCGCCCCACGCGGTCTGAACACGATGATAGTGAGCGGCGACGTGTACATACGCTCCACCGAACCGCTGCAGCCGATACCCGAGGATGCGGACATCGTATGCTACGGTCTGTGGCTCGGCCCGGAGATAGCGAAGGACCACGGCGTGTTCGTTAGTACGCGCGAAAAGCCAACCGAGCTGAAGTGTATGCTTCAGAAGCCGTCGGTGGAGACGCTCTCTGCGCTGCTCACCGACCACTTCTACCTCACCGACATCGGTGTATGGATTCTCTCCGACCGCGCCGTGAAAGTGCTCATGCAGCGTTCTACCAACGGAACGGACATAGCTACGGGCGAGGTGGTGAACTACGACATGTACGGCGAGTTCGGCTGCGCTCTCGGCTATGAGCCTGGCGTGAAGGACGAGGCGGTAAACACGCTGAAGACCGTGATACTGCCGTTGCCAGGTGGCGAGTTCTACCATTTCGGCACATCGCACGAGTTGCTTTCGTCGATGCTCGCCATACAGAACATCGTGAACGACCAGCGCGAGATTATGCACCACGACCGCAAGCCACATCCGTCTATCTTCGTGCAGAACACCGAACTGAAGCCGAAGTGGACACAGCAGAACCGCAACGAATGGGTGGAGAACGCATACGTAGGCGAGAACTGGACGCTGACGCAGGACAACATTGTGACAGGTGTGCCCGAGAACGACTGGACGCTGACGCTCAGCGAGGGTCAGTGTGTCGACATCGTGCCCATAGGCGCAGACAGTTGGGCTGTGCGCCCGTACGGTTTCAACGACAAGTTCCGCGGCGATTTGGCGGACGTAGAATACCTCTGTCGTCCGTTCGCCGAATGGGCAGCAGAGCGCGGCATTGACCTCAACGCAATAGAAGGTCGCCACGACCTGCAGGCAGCACGCATCTTCCCCATTGTTGACAACACCGACGACATGGGCATCGTGCTGCGCTGGATGCTCGGCGAGAGCACACTCGCAGAGGGCAAGACGATATGGGAGAAGGCGAAGCGCATGAGCGCAGACGAGATAAGTGCCGAGGCAAACCTCCGCCGTCTCGTAGATCAGCGCACTAAGTTGCGCCTGAAGAACCTGCCTATGATTGCGAAGAACTGGCAGCATAGCGTGTTCTACCAGAGCGACCTGCAGACCGTAGCACGCGAGTACGGCAAATACGACGTAGCACTGCCCAACGCCCTACCCGAGTCGGCTTCGCTCCTGACACGCACCTGCGACGCCATGTTCCGCTCGGAAGCCGAACGCCAACGCACGAATGGCGGTACACAGAGCAGCGAGCTGGCTAAGAAGTACGAAGCAGCAGCGTTCTCGTTGCTGCGCGAGGGACTCACCACCGAGGCACTGCGCGTAAAGCAACGCCCCCAACTGTCGGTGTATGCCGACCAGATTGTATGGGGACGCTCGCCCGTGCGCATAGATATAGCCGGCGGATGGACCGACACACCACCATTCTGCCTCATGGAGGGCGGCAACGTCGTCAACCTCGCTATCAACCTCAACGGACAACCACCGCTGCAGACATACGTGAAGCCCTGCGCTGAGCCGCACATCATACTTAGAAGTATCGACCTCGGAGCATCGGAAGTAATCACTACATACGAAGAACTCTCGGCATACAACACTGTAGGTTCGCCATTCTCAATACCGAAGGCAGCCCTCTCGCTCGCCGGTTTCCTGCCGCGCTTCTGCAAGGATAGCTACCGCTCGCTTGAAGAGCAGTTGCGCGCGTTCGGTTGTGGCATCGAAGTGACGCTGCTCTCGGCTATACCAGCCGGAAGCGGACTCGGCACCAGCTCGCTGCTCGCATCAACCGTGCTCGGAGCACTCAGCGACTTCTGCGGACTGGGCTGGGACAAGACCGAGATCGGACACCGCACACTCGTGCTCGAGCAGCTGCTCACCACAGGTGGTGGCTGGCAAGACCAGTACGGCGGACTCCTGCCTGGCATCAAACTGCTACAAACGGAGCGCGGATTCAGTCAGAGTCCGGATGTGCGCTACCTGCCTGGCGACCTCTTCCAACAGCCCGACTACCGCGAGTGCCACCTATTATATTATACAGGCATTACACGCACAGCGAAGACCATACTCGCCGAGATAGTGCGCCGTATGTTCCTCAACGAGCACGACGAACTGCTGCAACTGCGCGAGATGAAGGCACACGCACTGGAGATGTTCGACGCCATACAACGCCTCGACTTCGAGCGCATGGGACGCCTCGTTGGCAAGACATGGCAGCAGAACCAACTGCTCGATGCCGGCACCAACCCGCCCGCTGTGGAAGCACTCACAAAACAGATTGACGACCTCTGCCTCGGCTACAAGTTGCCTGGCGCAGGTGGCGGTGGCTATCTCTACATGGTGGCTAAGGATGTTGAAGCTGCGGCACGCATACGCTGCATACTCAACGAGAATCGCCCGAATGACAAGGCTCGCTTCGTAGAGATGAGCCTGTGCAAGAACGGATTCCAAGTGAGCAGAAGCTAATACTGCTTTAGTTGAAATAAAAAAAACACGAGCTGGAATGATTTTCCAACTCGTGTTTTTTTGTGATTGAGCTTAGGCCGAACTAAGCCTCTTTAGGCCTTTCTAAGCCGAGGAAGAACTGCTAACTAAGCCGAACTAAGCCTCTTTAAGCCTTTCTAAGCCGAGGAAGACTGCTAACTAAGCCGAACTAAGCCTCTTTAAGGCAAACTAAGCCCTCCCCGACGGGGAGGGTTGGGAGGGGCTTTACTTGCGAACGACCTTCTTGCCGTTCACGATGTAGAAGCCACGTGCTATGCCGTCGAGCGATGTAACGCCCTTAGCTATGCGCTTGCCGTCTACGGTGTAGACATCGAATGTGCCGTTATCCACACTCACGCCATCGATAGCAGTAACAACAGCCGACTTTGTAGCCTCCGACTCGCCACCGGCATAGATTGTAGACACAGCGTAGGTATGCTTGCCACTCGGAGCATTGTCGGTGATACGAAGCTCGGCGTTCGGTTCGATGCGCTTCAGCAGCTTGCCGTCGCGATATACGTTATAACCGAGCACCTTACCGCAACCAGCAGTGTATGTAATATCGTCGAGCATAAACATATACGTGTCGGCAGTGTTGTTGTGGATAGCGAAGTAGGTCGCGCCCTCAGGCAGATTAACCGTGTACTCTTTCCACTCGCCGGTAGTAGCCTCAAACTTCTTGCCTGTAGACTTGAAGTCGTCGAGAGCTATACCCGATTTAGAGTAGAGCACCTCGAAGTTCTCCGTGTACTTAGTGCCCTGCGAATTGAAGTTGTTAGCCCAGAAGCTGATAGTCTGCGCTTCGCCAGGCAGAGCAGGCGAAATAAGCCAATTGTCAGCAGGGATGAACTGAGAGTTTTCAACGCTGTAGAACGAAGCTAAGTAGTGCGTACCAGAGTGAGGCTTCAAGCATGCATACTTGTCGAGAATCTCTGCATTAAGCCAAGTGTTCGGTTCTACGAGCGTGTAAGCGAAGCGTTTATTCTCGTTAGGATGCGGATAAGACTTGCTGAACGGACCCTTAGCGATACCCTTCTCTACGTAATTAGAAGTCCAATCGCCAAAGTAATCCATGCTCCATGCTGCGTATGTCTCGAAGTTTTCAGTAACACGCTCCGACGATTCGTTCACCTTAGTCCACTCTACAACCACGTTCTTCTCATCAGCAGTAGAAGCGGTAACGCTCTCCGGCGCAGTCAGAGTAGAAGCAGTGAGAGCCACCTCTGCAGCATCCTCATTGTCCTCAGGTGTTGCCTCACCATCGATAACCACCTCAGCCTTCAGCTTCAGTGGTGACGGATCAACAACCGAAGTCTTGTATGTAAGTTCCTCTGTCTGTGAAGCGTAAGGAGCGAGACTCGTTGTTACGTTCTTTGTCGCAACCAGCTTGTCACCGACATAGAGGTTAACGGTGTATTTATCAACAGTAGTGCTACCCATATTGGTAACCATTACACGCGCTGTTACATTGTCGCCCTTGCGTACCTTTGACGGAACAGAGATTGTAGCACGCATATCCTTAGCCACTACGTCGCGAACGTAAATCTGGTCGAAGTAGACACTCTCGCCCTTGTCAGCCGAAGCCACGAATGTGAACATCACGTAAGGCAGCGACTTGTATTCAGCTGGAATAGTGACAGACGTAGTGCGCCAGTCCTTAGCCGAGTTGTCGAGCTTGCTATAGTCGACAACGCAGAGCTGCTTCTCGGAGAGGTCGGGCTTGCGGATGTAAACCACCACCTTGCCCTTAGCCTCAGCCAATGTCGACTTTGTAGAGAATACGAGTATCGGGTTAGTAGCACCCTTGAGCGAAATCTTACCCGAACCGAGCAGCGCGCTATCGTCAGCAGAAGCCGCTACATATCCGGCACAACCACCGTCGCCGTCAGCAGAGAATCCCTGCATAAGGCTGAATGTCGACTCCTCGCTGCTCAGCTCTGTGATAAACCACATCTTGTTATCAAGAGCACCACCCTTGAAGTGCTCCTCGAACGGCAGCTCGTACGGCTTACCCACGATGATGCCTGGCGACATTGCGCGCGGACCCTCACCAATTGAGTTAGAAGCACTAAGAGCATAGTTGATCATATCCTGATCGCCGGTATTAACATCATAGTCTATATTAACCGTTGTTGTCTTTACCTCATCAATCAGATCCAAGTCGACACCAGTGCCACTCTCGTTTATTTGGTAAACTTTATAGGAGATTGGATCATTAGGCATTACACCACCATGCTCACCCTTAGTGACGGGATCCCAAGAAAGTGTGATGCCCTTATCGCCAACAGAAGCCTTTATGTTCTCTACCTTTGCAGGATAGTCCTCGCCTACGTAAGCCTCAACCGACTTACTCTCGCGACCTACTCCGTGCTCATTGTTCACAATGATGCTGTAGTTGTTGTATCCTTCCTTAGCGAAATTGTCGATATAGTAACACTTCTCACCTGGCGCAATAGCAGCCATCGACTGTATCTCCTCGCCATCGCGCATGATGCGCACATCGAGTTCAGAATAAGGGTCGAGCTTGCTGCCATCGATAGCCTTCGACGGAGCCGTGAAGTCAACGCGCACCTTGAGCGATCCGTCGGTAGCTGCGGTTGTAGATATCTCGGTGACAGCATCCGGAGCCTTCAGCGAGTTGCCAACAACAGCAAAGTCCTTGAGTATGAGTTGGTAGCACCAGTCAGGATTACTTACGCAGTGGAAACCGATGTAAACCACCTGATCCTTATCCACTGTCAGTTCATTCTTAATGGTAGAGAATTCCTGATTTGAATACTCTTTCTTCGCCGCAATCTCGTGAACCATAGCAGCAGCTGTAGGCTCAGAGCCATACTTCACTTCAAGCAACTCCGGATAGTTCTGACCCATTGTTGCGAGACGATAGGTGAGATTGTAGAGCACACCAGCCTTCAAGCTAAGTGCAGGCAGAATAAGCCAGTCGTCGTGTGTCACTTCGCCATTAGAAATCTCTATTGCCGGAAGATTAGATCCGTCGTTCTGCAGATACTTCCATGTAACACCGTCGTTGTTTGCGTCGAGAATTGTACATACATTGACAGAGTTTTCGTTGGTGATAGTCAATGTATATGGTGGTTCAACCGGCTTGCCAAACGAAACACTGTTAGACTTCACCGCTTCGCTCTTACGAGTTCCGCTCACAGCCTGCACAGTATAGTAGTATCCAGTGAAATCGCCATTAGGCAGGTTGTCGTTTAGAGACGTAACAGTTGTAGCTGTTGCGATAGCTTTCTTGTCAGGATAGCGCACTACGTTGTATGTAATATCGCCTACATATCCATTGTTGATACCCTTCGTAACAGCATCCCATGAGAGCTGTACCTTACCCGTTGTTACGTTCACCGTAGCCTTCACTTTTGCAGGCTTGAGTGGCGTGTCGTCGCCTATGAAGCCGTTGACGTATGCCTTCGGTCCGTTACCTGCCGAGTTAGAGCAGATGACAGAAATAGAATGGATGCCACGCTTTGTTGTTACCGATGCACTTACCTTCTCGCCAGCGTTGACTGTGCCCTTCGTTGCCTCCTTGCCGTCTACGCTTACCACATAATCGAGCGAGCCGGTGAGCTTACCGCCTGCGTATGTTGTTGTAGGCGCAGTGAAATTGACATTACCCGTGAGCGAAGCCTTGTCAAACGCGAGGCTCATGTTTGAAGCAAGTGCTGGAGCTGTGCCCTTCACTGTCTCCTTCGGGATTGAGAGCATCGCAATCTGCTCGTTGTTCATAAAGTCGCCAATCTTTGTTGCCTTACCCGTTGTGAGGTCTACGGTGTAGAGTGCCGACTTACCCTTCACGTCTGTACAAGCCCAGTAGAAGATGCCTGTCTCGTGGTCGATTTCGCCACTCTGCACATTAAACTGTGTGGTAGCATCGCTCACGATGACACCCGTAGAGCCTACGAGAGTTTCCTTTGCGGTGTTTATATCTATCTTGTAGAGGTTGCCGTTGTCGCCGATACCATAGAGTCTGTTATCCTTTGTGATACCCATAGCCACATAATAGCGGTTCAGCGTGCCGATGGAGCTACGTGTGTTGTTGGCATAGTCGGCAATACCAAGCTCTACACTCTCAGCATCTCCAGTGAAGAACGCACCATACACCTTGCCGTCTGCCGACACGGCTGTCTCGGTAGCCCACAAGAAGTAGTCGGTAAGATATGTCATGTCGTCACACTCGCCAGTCGAAACACTATACTTATAGTGCAACATCGAACTTGTGGAGCGGTCGAATTTTATCACGTCGAGGCGGTCGCCTACCAGCGCACCACTTGCATTGGCGTACATATTAGCGTCGGTGAACATATCGTTCACGTCGATTGACTTTGATACGCCGAACGAATAGAAGCCGTACTCCTTATCGCCGTCTTGCCAGCGATTGCTGTGTACGACATTGCCCCACAGCTCTCGCCCGAGAGGTACCTGTTGGGCATTTGTCTGACTGGGCACGAATGCGAGAGTAGCAAGTGCCGCAGTGGAAATAAGTTGTTTAATATTCATTATTATTGTGTTTGTTTTGTTTTGCGGTTTTGGGAAAAGATGGTGCAGTTGAGACAACTGCACCACCTGATTGTTACTTCAATTCGGTTTTGAAGAACTGTGCCACCTGTCTGAGCAAATGGTTGCGTGTGTTGCCTCCGTAGATGCTGTGATTGCGGTTGGTGTAGTAGAGCTCGCGGAAGTCCTTGTCAGCCTGTACGAGAGCCTCCGAGTACTCGTATGCGTTCTGCGGATGCACATTGTCGTCGGCAGTGCCGTGGCAGATGAGCAGCGCACCGTGCAGCTTGGCCGCACGCCCTATCGGGTTGGTGGCATATCCGTCGGGGTTCTCCTTTGGTGTGCGCATGTATCGCTCGGTATAGACGGAGTCGTAGAACTTCCAGTTGGTAGGTGGAGCGATAGCTACACCAGCGCGGAACACACCACGACCCTCCGACATACTCATCAGCGTGTTGAATCCACCGTAGCTCCATCCCCAGATGCCTATGCGGTTCTTGTCTACGTAAGGCAGTGTGCCGAGGTAGAGCGCAGCCTCAACCTGGTCTTTCGACTCGAGGTCGCCGATGTTCAGATATGTACACTTCTCGAACTCGGCTCCGCGTCCGCCCGTTCCGCGTCCGTCAACGCATACGCAGATGAAGCCCTGCTGCGCCAGGTAAGAGTCGAAGGCTCCGCCTGAACCCATAGAGCCTGCACTCCATTCGTCCTTAACCATCTGGCTGCCCGGTCCGCTGTACTGGTGCATGATTACAGGATAACGCTTCGACGGGTCGAAGTTCTGCGGCTTCAGCATCCATCCGTTGAGCTTCACACCCTCTGAGGTAGTGAACTCGAACGGCTCGCGCTTGCAGAAACCATACTCGGCGGCGAGTTTTTTCAGTGCAGCGTTGTCCTGCAGCGTAGAGATTAGCTTGCCCTCGCGAGTGCGAGTAGTATATACATAAGGTGTGTTATAGTCGCTCCATGTGTTGATGAAGTACTGGTAGTCGCCTGAGAAGAGTGCCGAATTCCATCCCTTCTGGTTTGTGAGGCGCACTGTCTTGCCATTCTTGTGCGCCACGAACACCTGACGATCGGCTGCTCCGAGCGCTGCTGCCTGATAGTAAACGTCGCCGGTCTTAACATCGTAGCCGTACACAGCGGTTATGTCGTAGTTGCCGTCGCCGATGGTGCGCAGCAGCTGTCCGTTCATGTTGTAGACGTATAGCTTCATATAGCCCGAGCGGTCGCTCGGCAGCAGTATGTTGTTGCCGATAAACTTCACGCCCTCCATGGCTTCCTCCTTCACGTACTTAGGCACCGACTCCTTCACGATGAGCTGCGCCACGGTGCTGCGCGGGTTCACGCTGTAGAGGCAGAGCTGGTCCTGATGGCGATTCATGGTGTAGACCACCACACGCGCCGGGTCGTTTGTCATCTTGATGCGTGGCATGTAGCCGTCAGCATCGAGCGGCACCTGCAACTTTGAAATCTTGTGCGACTTGATGTCGTAGCTCCATGCCGACATGAGACTGTTGTCCTCGCCCGCCTTCGGGTACTTGTACTCGTAATAGCCGGGATAGAGAGCATTCTCCGTCTTCTCCGGATCCATTCCCTTGTACATCTGGAGCGAGTAGGTCTTCACACGCTTCTCATCGTAGCGCAGCCAACAAATCATCGTGCCGTCGGCGTTGAAGGTGAGCGCACGGTTGAAGCCGAACTCCTCCTCGTTCACCCAGTCGGGCAAGCCGTTAATCACTTCGTTGCGCTTGCCGTCCTTCGTCACCTGTATCTCGGCGTTGTCGTAGAGCAACTTTACCACGAAGATGTTATTATCGCGCACGAATGCCACCTGCAGTCCGTCCGACGACCACACCGGCACCTGCTGTTTGTCGCCGTCGGATAGGCGTGCCAGCTTGCGCGAAGCGATGGTGTATATGTAGTATGTGGCGCGGAACGAGCGGCGGTAGATGCGCTCCGTCTCGGTCTGTATGAGCATACGTGTGCCGTCGGGCGAGAGGATATATCCGTCGAAGTCCTTTATCTTCTGCCCCATCGTGTTGTCGACGTCGAAGAGTGTAGCTATCTTCTTGCCCGTCTTGAACGAGTAGCTCTCCACACGCTTGCCGTCGTCGCTGATGCGTGCGTAGGTGTCTGTGCCTTCAATGGGGTTTATACCATTTACGGTTTTAGCCGCAAACTTACCACTCGTGATGTCCTTAATCGACAGTTTCCCAGCTGCCGACATGCTTGTAACACACATGATTAATGCTGTAAAAATAAATATTAACCGTTTCATTATCATTATAATAATTGTTTTCAACTTACAAAATTACACTTATTTCTGCACATTAAGGAAGAACGCGCGCGTTTTTTAGGCTTTTTATTAATATTCAACATGTTATATGCGGAGCGCGCATCGGTCGAT
>ULTW01000054.1_pt1 | contig 30844 bp, 25 predicted proteins | sample 1957961 | NCBI WGS metagenome assembly ULTW01 (sample SAMEA4835744, study PRJEB28245) | human gut metagenome | biome: gut microbiome; material: fecal sample | place: Denmark | collected 2008 | reverse complement strand
CGGCGTGGGCTCTGACGTTGTCTGTTCGACTATAATAGGCAGTGCAAGAGCCTCGATGTGTGGAATGGGCAACAGGACGATTCCACGCTTTTTTTGTGTCACAATTTAACGGTTTTTCTGTCTAGAAAAAAGTTAGCACCGATATGAAAGTCGATGAATGGACATCAGAAGATGGACACACCCCAGGAGGTGGTGAATTCCCTCCTTGCGCTGGACTTACCTCCAACGCCCTCCCCGAAGCTCAAAGCACTGTATCTGCAGAGAGTTCACAAACAGGGGTGTCCACCAGAAGTGTCCATATATTAAGTAAGTCTAAAGTACAAAAAGAGGAAGAAATTTCTCATTGGTATGCCTTACGCACCACTTATGGCAGAGAGAAAAAGGCATACGACTACTTGACTGCCAAAGGCATCACGGCTTTCTATCCTACCACTAATGTAGTAAAACTTATAAAAGGTAAACGCAAAGTTGTTACCGAGTCTCGTTTACCAAATATCTTCTTCGCCTACGGTACAGAAGAACAACTCAAATCTTTTGTTTACGACAACGTAAACCTCCCATTCCTTCGTTTTTATTATCGACACGTCCACGTTGGTCGCAGAATAGAGAAGATTCCTATGATAGTTCCTGACTATCAGATGGATAGTTTAAAAATCATCTGTGCTGCCGATGCGGACAATACCATCGTGTCATTAGTCGAAGTGCCAAAGTTCGAAAAAGGACAATTGGTAAGGGTTACAGATGGAGCGTTCAAAGGAGTGATAGGAAGAGTTGCAAGATGGCAAGGGCAACAGAGAGTAGGAGTTGTGGTTGATGACTTGGTAACGGTGGTGACGGCGTATATACCAAGTGCATTTATAGAATCAATAGAATAAATATCATTTTTATTATGCAAGAGCATACTTTAATAGCCAATTCTGGTATTCAAATCATAACGTTTCCATTGAGGATAAATACTCAAGAAAAGTTCAAAATGTGGTATCATGAATGGTATGATACTGAAAATGGGGAATGGCGACTTGATCCTGTGTACGAACTTCGCACAGATGACGAGTGCTATTATTATAACAAACAGAAACTTCATAAAGGTGGCTATTTAAGCGACCCTACTATTGAAATTGATGTCAACGAGCTTAAAAGCGATGATATTTTACCATTGAGAATAGAAGATGAAAATTGCCCAGGTGTAAGGGGCGATATATTCAGCCTTACATTCTCAGACAGAGACAACAAGTTTTCCAAGTTTGAAAATGCTTGGCTTCCAGTCCCATATTTCTTTAAACGCACTCCCAAGCGTTTTAAGTTCGGTCCATTAAATTGGGTACGTATGAAATTAATCCCAACAAGAGAAGAAAAGGGAATAAAATGGTACAATGTAGTTCTTGCATTCGATACAAAAGCTCGTTACGAGAGTGACGAATATGATGAATGCCCCGTCTTTCCAGATGCGTTTAGAGGCGAAATGGATTTCGAACTATGTAGTAATGAGTTCTATTTGATGGACTATTGTTCTCCTAATAACAATTGGAGTTATATTGATGACTATTTGTTGCATTTGGTTCATCCTAATGTTCAACGTGTATCTCAATTAAGAGGTGCGAACGTGAGAAAAATGTCGTATATCGCATCATACATATTCTTAATCAACTATCTTGCTCAAAAGGATCTATTCCCCAAGGTTAAACTTTACAAGGATACTGATGTCGAAATAAAGGATGTTGATATGGTTGTTGATATAGGAAACTCACGTACAACAGCACTTTTAATAGAAGATAATACCAATTTTAATCAAGTAAGGCAGCTTGAACTTATTGACTATACAAATCTTGTTAAAGAAGTGAACAATTCACTTGTAATCAACAAACATAACGAACCTTTCGATATGCGTTTGGCTTTTCGTAAAGTTGAATTTGGAAGTTTTGGCATTAAAGACAGCAAACAATTTGTTCATCCGAGCTTGGTTCGTTTAGGACAAGAAGCCAACACACTTATCCATTTGGCCACAAACACCGCAGATGATATGGAATCTTTGTCAACCTATTCAAGTCCAAAGAGATATTTGTGGGATTGGAGACCAAATAAAGAAGAATGGAAATTTCTTGTTCTCAAAGGTGAAAAGGACGACCACATTTTGAATCTTCGTGGTATAACAAATCAGTTGAAAAGTGACGGAAGTATAGATCTGTCCGGAGAAAGTGGCAGCTCGTACCACTATTCCAGACGTTCTTTAATGACATTCTCTTTCTTGGAAATGTTAGTGCAAGCTCGTATACAAATCAATAGCGAGGAATACAGGTCTAATCGTAGTGGGTTTGGAAAGCCGTCCATACCAAGAAGAATACGAAGAATTATTGTAACTTGTCCTACCGCAATGTCAAGGGTGGAGCGAGAGGCTCTTGTACATTGTGCTAAAGATGCAGTAATCTTATTGGAAAATTTCGATTATAATAGCCCTGTAGAAAATCCACATCCAGGGAAACTGGTAGACGTAGTCCCTGCTGTTCGCTCTATGAAAGATGACGATGGACTGTGGTACTATGACGAAGCGACATGCTCCCAATTGGTATATATGTATGGAGAGGTTGGACAAAAATACAAAGGATGTTGCAGTGAGTTCTTCAATCTCTATGGAAAAATAGAAGATGGTGACAGCCAGCCTTCAATAACTGTTGGATCTATTGACATTGGTGCAGGAACATCAGACTTGATGATTAGTAAATATACTTATATAAAAGGTGATGTTACGACCATTACGCCAGATCCGAAATTCTACGATAGCTATTATTTCGCAGGAGATGATATGCTTTATGCCCTTATCAAGAATATTATGCTCCTTGATGAGAACAGTGCATTTAGGACAGAATTAAAAGACTTAACAACCCAACAATATCGCCAAAAGATAAAGAATTTCTTTGGAGAGGATTATAATGGACAAACTATAGCTGATAGAATATTAAGAAAGGACTTTAATATTCAATATTCTGTACCATTAATGTGCCATTTCTTAGAGTTGTTGAAACAAGGCTGCAAGGATTGTATTGTCAAATATTCAGATGTATTTTCCGAGTGTCCACCTAATGAGGCAATCATAGAGGAATTCAAACAAAGATTGAACATTGACATCACATCACTTTCTTGGAAATTTAACAAAGAGATGGTTTCAGAAGTTGTTCGTAAAGAATTTGAGCCTTTGCTTAAGAAGGTTGCAACCATCATGTATTCCTATGCTTGCGATGTCGTATTACTCTCAGGACGTCCTGCTTCACTTCCTGTGATAAGGGATATATTCCTTAAATATTACTCTGTTTCACCAAATAGACTCATTGTTCTCAATGATTGTTACGTAGGGGATTGGTATCCGTTTGGAGAGAATACTGGCTATATAAAGAATGCAAAGACTATTGTGGCTATGGGTGGTGTAATAGGACATTATGCCTCGGAACTTTCAAATCTGAATAAGTTTATCATCAATTTAGATTTGCTGAAAAAGAATTTGAAGTCAACTGTGAATTATATTGAAGCCTCTCGTGAGGGACAACCAATTGAATACTTCATAACACCAGATAAGCACCGGGGCGACCTGACAATTAGCAGTATCCCCCAATCACTCCATGTTCGTCAAATAGGGATGGACTCATATCCAAGTCGTGCCTTGTATTCAATAGACTTTAACCGTCATAAGATGGCAGACAAAATTCGGAAAAAGGCCATTATAAATGACGAAGACTGTCCGACTGACGCAAAAGTAATAGGACTTGTAAATGAAGCCATTGATGTTTTGAAAAAACGAATGCCATTTAAGATAACAATTGAGCGTGACATGGATGACAAGGAAAATCTTTCCATTTCAGCAATAACGGATAAAAATGGTAATGATATAATGGATGGTAATCTTGAAATACACATCCAAAGCCTTGGCGTTGACGAACAATATTGGCTTGACTCAGGTGCGTTTGATTTCTAATCTCTAAAAATGAAATTATGCTACAAGATATAAAGCAACATATAGATTTGGTTGACGGCTCTATTGCATGGGCCAAAGAGTTTGGAAAGGAGTCTTTTCCATACGATGTTTTTAAGGAATATCGCCGCAAACTCAAGCGCATATATGCAGCCTTGGAAGAGAATTGTTCTGCAGCGGCTTATGGCGAAAGTCAGGTAGGTAAATCTTATTTGATGAGTAGTTTGTTGTCTTCTCCAAACTCGCCTTTTGTCATCACTAATGCAGGAAAATCATATAGTTTCATAGATGATATAAATCCAAGTGGTGGAAACAATGCCAAGATAGAATCAACTGGTGTTATCACTCGTTTTACTCTTAGCCAAGGTTGTTCTACAATGAGTGACTTTGTAAAGGTACGCAACTTGTCTGTTGTGGACATAATCCTTCTCTTGGCTGATTCGTATTATAATGACATTAAAATCAATCAAGATAGCGTATTGCGTTATGATGATATAAACAAGGCTCTTGAAGATATGAATGGTCTTTGGGCATCAAAGATTGTTGTACAAAATGAAATTGACGAAGACGATGTCAAGGATATTACAGATTACATCCACGATGTAATAGGGAATGCTGCGGCTGGTGTAAATCAATCAAACTTTTGTAAGATAGTTGCTCCTGTAATTCAATATGTTTCCTATGACAAATGGGTTAATATATTCAGTCTTCTTTGGAACAGGAATAGTGAATTGAGTCACTTGTTCAGTGTCCTCATTAATGAATATAAGAAGCTTAACTTTCAAACAGATATTTATATACCATTTGCTGCAGTGCTCCGTGAAAAAGGAACATTGTTGAAGATAGAATGGCTTGACACTGTTTGCGGTGTACAGATAGATACTGGATATGATGAAATTTATACAGATGTATATGATTCAAATGGGAATATCCTTGCTCATGATTTTCATAAAGGAAATCTTTCGGCACTGATTGCAGAACTTACCTTTGAACTGCCGCCTTCGGTTGCAGATGATAGGAAATTCTTACATAAACTTGATCTTCTCGATTTCCCAGGTGCTCGTTCTCGTGAGAAATACAAGGAGCAGGACATTCATACAGTTCTTCCCAAGATTCTTAGAAGAGGAAAAGTAGCCTACTTATTCAACAAGTACTCTCGCTCATTGAGAATCAGTAGTGTGTTATTCTGTCATCATAACGACCAAAAGGCGGAAGCTACCATTGGAGAAACAATAAATAGTTGGATTGAAGACAATATTGGTTCTACACCAGAGGAACGAGCCAATATGCTCAATGACACAAATGGTATTGCACCATTGTTCTTTGTTGCAACAAAATTCAATATCGATTTAGAGAGAACAAAGACAGACAATTCCTCAAACATAGACAAACTTGATGCACATTGGAACAGGTTCGATACCGTATTTCCGGAAATTATTAAGCCTAACAAGTGGCTTGATAATTGGGTGAAAACAGGCGGACTGTTCCGAACCGCTGCTTTCCAAAACATTTATCCATTACGTGATTTCTACTGGTCTGGAAAGAATGGTGTTTTTGATGGCTATAGTGATGGTGCAGTCAAGTCAGAAGAGAAAAGTGTTCACACGTATGCTGATTATTCTGACTATTTCGAAAATCTGAAACAAAGCTTTCTTAAGAATGCCTTTGTGCAACGTCATTTTGCTAATCCTGAACAGACTTGGAATGATGTTGCTACCATCAACAATGATGGTTCAAAGGCCATCATTCGTAATCTTGACGCTATCGCAAGTGTACTCGAAGATGCAAGAAAAAAGAAATACCTTGCACAATTAGCTAAAATAAAGTCAGAGATGTATAATGCACTTTCTGTTTATTTTGAGCCAGAAGATAAGGAGGCAAAGAATCAAAAGGTAAAACAGATAGCCAGTGATATAAGAATGTCCCTTATTTTAAGTGTTGGCGAGAGACCAGAGATATTCGGTCATATCATAGACAACCTCATGGTGCCAGTTGGTGATTTGCGAGACATTGCATATAATATTATCATCTGCCATACCGATACTCCCAAAGATTTTTCTATAATAAACTTTATACGCAAACAAGCGGACATTAATCCATCGGACAACAAGAAAACGAACATTCAAAAATTATGCGATTTCTTTGGCTGCGAAAAAGCGAGATTAGAAGAAGCGTTAAAAGAACGTGGCTGTACCATTGCAGAGGTGGTTTCGAGTGAAACGGAAACTTTGACAACTGTGGCGGATGTTGTCACAAAACACATTGTTGATTATTGGAATGCCTATATCAACAACAAGGTTAAGGTTCTTGAGCCTATGCTCCCACATTCAGATGAAGTAGTCTTTATGCTATCGGCATTACTGAAAAAGCTGGGGATGAAACGTATCCTTTCTGAACGAATAGACCGCTATTGTAAAGTGTTCAGTCTTAATGAGCAACCAAACGCTATAGCTGATTATGCTTCATTGACACTCAACAACTTTGTAAGTTCTGTAGGGCGCAAATATATTAACGATGAGGACGTTGACAATATTCGTGCGAAAGCAGATAAGTGTCACATTAAAGTTGATTTGAGTTCTTCAGCATGGAATGTAGTTAGAAAACCGCAACCATTATTACAAACTTTGAGCGCATTTGATGCCGCCTCCAATATAGATACTGTTGACAAATCAACATTAATGAAACTTCCACTTTGGGACAACTTCCAACGATGGGAGAATTTGGTAACAATTGGTCTGCTATATGCAAGTGACATTTCTCATGTTGATCCAATAGCCAATGCTAAAATTAAAACAATCATTGATGCTTGTGAAATTTTATATAAAGGATAAATAAATGGCAGGACATTCATTCTTTGGAAAACAAAAACTCTGCTATACAGAGGTGTCTGATTTTACCGACTATCAAGGTATCGGTCACGACCCCATGTACAAGAGATACGACAGTGTTTTTAGTGTTGTCAAAAGGGTTATACCTATAAATCTGCAACATTTCCTTGCGACTCCTGAATATATGGATGATGAAGATCAGATTTGTTGGCATATAGAGAAATGGCAGAATCATCCCACCCGTTTGAGTGAACTGTCAGGAGCAGAGTATGACAGATATAAGGGAATACTTGATGACACCATGAAAATATACAAGTCCTCTATTATGGATTTAAGTGGAGAGGATTTGCAGATTATGGCTGGTGCTATTAAATATATCAGTGAAGATAGGGTATATTGTACAGATGACAAAGTGTATCTTGTAGCATGGGGTATGACTCCTGATGTACGTCAGCACAAGGTTGTTGGCTCCGTGATTCACGACTTTGACTACATCAAGAAATATAAGATTACATTTGAAGCTGGCGAACATGGAACGATTTCTAAACTTGACAAAACCATCAGTCGTGCCGAAGGAGCGATACTATCCAAATTGGATATTCCTACAGTGGATGTTTGTGAGGGGTGGAAATTTACAGGTTGGGCACCTTCGCCCATTGGCCAGAGAGTAAACTACAACATGACTTTTATTGCCCAATATGACGAGGTTGTTTCAGAAGCGCCTGCTGTTCCTCCAGTATCCTCTGAACCTCCCGCTCCTCTGGTTCCTCCAAGTGAAGAACCAGTGACGGAACCTGAAGATGTTTTTTATAATTGCCGTTTTGAAGCTGGTGAACATGGTTCAATCAAAGGTTCGTCTTCATTTAGAAAAGCTGCCAACACTACTTTATCAAGTGGAGAAATACCTATAGTTACACCTAACAAAGGGTACAAGTTTACAGGATGGAACATATCTCCAAACAATATTCTCGTAGATGAGGATAAAGTGTTTACTGCTGAATACGAGAAAACTTTGCCTTGGTACAAAAAATGGTGGCTATGGTTTACTGGATTGTGGTCAGGTAAAGGTTGCTTAAAATGGTTGTTATGGTTGCTTCTTATAATATTATTGATTTGGTTGCTATCATGGCTACTAAGGGGCTGTGGTCACCACTCTCCTGTAAACGGCGTTGTTCCCATTGATACCATTACAAGGGCTGATGGTTCTCGTGTTGATAATAATGGAGCAGTTCGACCAATTACTGGAAAGGATGGAAAGTTGCCTGATGACAATATGGTTGTTGCTCCTGTAATGGGTGAAGGTGGTGAAGAACCACCTATTGTCGAGCAACCTGGTGTGCCCAACATCATTGCCAACCGCCTGTTTTTGTATATGGAAAATGAGAACGACAATGTAGATGCATTGGCCCGTGACTTCAAACAAGCATATCCAGATGATAAATATAGCATTATTGGATATGACAAGGAAGTAAAGTTGCTTGTCATACAGATTCCTGAAAACGAACGTGACCAAATTCGTAAAACCATAAATAGTAAAATACCTAATCATAAGTTTATTGTTTTTGACGAGGAAGTATATGAACTGCATGGTCAAATCAGTAATTCGACAGAAAATGTAGGCTGGCATTTGAATGCGATACATCTTAAGCAAGGATGGGCATATACAAAAGGGAGCTCAGATATCAAAGTTGCCATTGTTGATGATGGTATTCAAGCAAGTCACCCTATGTTTAAGGGAAGAATAGTTGATGCATATAATGTCTTTACCCAAAATAATTCTCTAAGTCTTGGAGAAGGACATGGTACACATACTGCAGGATTAGCAGTAGGTTCGGCAGATTACTTTTCAAAGGGTGCTTCAGGTGTTGCTCCCAACTGTCAGATAATGCCTATACAGGTATTTGACAACAAGCAGTGTCCTTTGTCGGCTCTCATCGCAGGAGTTATGTACGCTCTTCATCATGAGGCAGATGTCGTGAATATATCCATCGGTCCTTCTTTCAAAGGTTTGAATGTGCTACCTGTTGAACAACAAGCAGAAATTGCCAAGACGCAATTCCAAAATGTGGCTTTCTTATGGGCTCGTGTTTGTAAAATTGCAGCCAAGAAGAATACGATTCTTGTGTTTGCTGCAGGTAATGATGACATTCTTACAAGTATTCCGCCAGAAAATCGTAACGCTTCTTCTATAGTCGTAACGGCAGTTGATAAAAGACTATATCCAACAGTGTTCACGAATTATGGTCCTTGTTCCGATATTTCAGCTCCAGGCAAAGGCATCTATAGCTCATTCCCTTCTAACACCTTTCAATCATGTGATGGAACAAGTATGGCTGCACCAATAGTTACTGGAACTATTGCTTTGATGAAATCGCTTAAAAAGGACATTACTGTAGCGCAAGCTCGGAATGTACTTTATAATACTGGTGCTGATGTTTACGGATATATTCCTCCTATGGTTTTGGTTGACAAGGCTTTAATGGCAATTAAAAACGGTGACTTCAGAGAACCTACAGAACGGAAAATAAAACCTGTACCAGATGGTGAAGGGGATGATTCTGCTGCAGGTCGAGTAGTTGACGTTGAAGATATATCAGACACCCCAACACCCACACAACAAACTGGCGGAACTGATTATGGGGCAATTCGTAGAAAAATAGCAGAATACAAAAAGAAAATAACAGAATTAGAAAAACTTTTACCGAATAAATAATATGTATAGAAATCTCAAATTTTCATGGGCGCATATTCTATTATTCTTGGCAATAATTTTTATAGGATATGTAACGTATGTAGGAATAACCTATAAATTAGGCAAAGGGCTTACTGAACCATTGTGGTATACTTTGGGAATAGTCGTACTTCTACTTTTTTGGTTCTTTGGTGTTCAACAATTAAAAGGTGTTGATAATAATTACAAGTTTTCAAGATGCATTCTTTTTGAACGTGTTTTATTAATCTTTTCTCCTTTCGTTTTTTTATTATGTATGGGACCATTCAATCATGCATGGAATGTTGCCAATCATAGTGATGAAATTGAGGAAAAATTTAGGAATGCCATTAGTTCATCAACCAATATGTTTGATGAATATAATAAATATAGTAGCAAACGTATCGCTGATTATCAAAACTTTTTGCAGCGTGTAAAAGATTGTAAGGATATTCAGCCGTCTGTTTATCAACGTATAGGATTCGATGGTAAGGATGATGATCGCAAAATTAATAGCGAGGTAGCTACGTTAAAGCGGCAATTAACAGAGAATTACGATAGTCTACAAACAGAGGCAACTTCTTGGATTAATCGTGCCAATCAAAATACAAGTGTTTGGAATGTTTTTTTAGTAGGTAATATTAAAGAAATAAAAAATGCCATAACAGACTGGAATAAACAGTTGCATAATTTCTCATCTGTAATATTATCAACGGAAAACAATAGTGACGGTAATAAAGTCCTACCATTTGATTATGATTATAATGAAATTAAATCGACTTTAAAGAACTTAGATTCTCTTAGCGATATTTACACTGCGGATGATGACTTGTCTTACACTGCAATATTATTAGGGTTCATACTATATCTGATGATGATATTGCCTTATTTTGTTCAAAAACGAAATGGAGTTAGCACCTACACTTTATTTGGAAGACGATGGGTAGGCAACGATATAAATCCAAGCATAAATCGTTCTATTAAAAAGCCAGAAATAGGTCCAATAGATATGGGAGACAATAATTACAAACATGAAAGAAAAGGAAACGATTTTCATGATGAAATATTAGCATCACCAATCTTAGACGATGTTGACAACGAAGAAGATGATAGAGAAAGCAGACGCCGTCTTAGAAGAGAGCGAAGGAACAAACGTGAACAAACTCACGAGAAGCATCGTTGTCACAATGATGATGAAGAAGATGATTCTGTAATAACACCAATAGAAAATATATAACATAATGAACAAAGAAGACATATTTGATAATTTACCAGAATTTACAGCGCAAGATTTGTTTAAATATATTAGACAAGGTGTTGTAACTCTGCCTGAGCTAAAAGATCCTCACAACGTGGACGAGCCGATGAAAGCATCCGTTCGTAAAGAACTCGAGGATTTGTTAAAAAATGCAGAACCTAATGATTGGGCCGCTGCATTAAAAGAAGATACAATAAATGCATATCAGAAGTATTTAGACGATTATCGTGAAGGTATCCATCGACAGGAGGCAAGAAATGCAATTAGTCGATTGAAAACGCAATCAGCAAAGATGGAAGCTGATATTCGCAAATCTGAAGATAAAATTCTTTTTGACAGTATCAATAAAGAAGACAAGAAAGCGTTGCAAGACTTTATAGATAAGTATAAAGATAATGTCTATATCGATGAGGCTCAAACCATTTTGGATGATCTCGAAAATAGACCTTATATTCTTTATGATATTGAAGCCCTAAAAGAAGAAATATCTGCAACCCAATCGGATAAGTCTATAAACGATCCTAACAAGCAGATTTTAGAACTGATAGAGACTGCTTTCGCAAACGGAAAAATAGACATAGACGATTTGCTCGATGAAATTGAAGATGACAATAATTTTCTCAATGCTTGGGTGGTAAAGGAGTTGGTTAAAAAACATCACCTTAAATATCCCGATCTTGAAGATATAGGCATCAGAACAGAATTTATCCAAAAGTTGGCTGGAAATGTACAACGTACAAGATTTGATGTACCAGAATCTATATCAGAGATTTCTCGTAAAGAAACAACCGAGGTGTATTTTTGGGGAATTCCTTCGTCTGGTAAGAGTTGTGCTTTAGGTGCAATACTAAGTGTTGCAGGAAATGGTCAAGTTGCTAAAACGATGACATTAGATAGCGACTGTCAAGGATTTGACTATATGAACAGACTTCCTCAGTGTTTCCTCTCTAATGGAACAGTCTGCGTTCTTCCTGAAGGTACACCTACTATGTCAACATACGAAATGGGATTTGACTTAACAGACCAAAAAGGTTTGGTTCATCCTATCACTTGTATTGATTTTGCAGGTGAATTAATAAAATGTATGTATAAGACATTTGCCAAGAAGCCGTTAACAAATCAAGAGAAAAGTGCTTTGGACACCCTAACAAATATCCTAATCTCCAACAGAACAAGCAGTAGAAAGATACATTTCTTTGTTGTTGAATATGGAGCGGAAAATCGTCAGTACGAAGGCTTACCTCAGATTAACTATCTCAAAGCAACATTGAATTATATCAATAGTCTTAAAGACAACAAAGGCAATAGCATATTTAAGACTTCAACAGATGCTATATATTTGGTAGTTACAAAGGTTGATAAACTCAAAGCTCACAAAGGGCAGAATAAGAGTGCCTTGTTAAGTGAACATGTTATAAACCACTATGGAGATTTCTATAATGGGTTAAAGCAAATTTGTGAGGCCAATCAAATCAATGGAGGCAAAGTTTCTGTATTGCCTTTCTCTTTGGGCAAAGTTTGTTTTCAAAATTATTGTAAATTTAATACAGCCTACGCTGAATCTATCGTAAATCTTATCATGGAACGAAGTGATGGATATAGAATAGGTAAACGTGGACTGTTAGAATCAATATTAAGAGGATAATCATGAATAAAATTGGTATAATTGTTAGCAGAGTAAGTTCTGGAGCAGAAATACTCTTTTCAAGTGAAGCTGCAAAACAATGGCAGAATGAAGCACTTGATACTCGTAACTATCTGAAATGCATTGATATTGAAAAAATATCAGAAGATAAGTTTGATTCCACTTTTTTCGATTTCGTTACATTCGGAAAGGATGTTGCTTTTATATGCACTAATAAATATATTTCTGGAAGAGACAGTGATTTAATTTCTGCCATGATTGTCGTCCCTGGTTTTGTGGATATAATTGGAAAGGAATTGGCGGATATTTTACGCAAAACAAAGGATATTCTTCAAGAAACAAAACGAGATGACCAAAAACTTGAACAAATCTGTTCTTTTGACTATGGATCAAAGCAAGTGCAGAATCATTCTGTACCAAGCATAGATCCAAATTCAGAAGGACAATATGCCTATCGTTATTATGGTTCTGGCACACCGTATTCTTTGCCTGAAATTTTAGGATCCATTTTCCAAAAATACTATTGCAATTATAAAGCAGTATTGCTTATAGATGCAGAATCTGGAATTTCTCCAAAAGAAGGATTGAAAGATTTAACCGAATCAGACTTTAAAAACAGTTGCATTTTAGAGTATCCTACATCTGTTCCATCGGATATAGCAATGAAGGTAAATGGGAAACTATTTACCCAAAGTCTTTTGTTTGACGAAGGACAACAGATAATACTTGATATTTCAAGAGAAGGATGTTGGCCCATTAAAGAAAAAATTATATTAGATCAACCTGTAAAAACAATTAGTTTAGCTAATTTAGAATGGGATGTCAAGGTTGATTTGACATGGTTTCAAGTCTGTGACAAGGCTGCTCCTAATGCCAAAATACCATCTTCGTCTGTAAAAATTACGATCAATGACAAAGAAGTAGACAGAGAAGGATATAATCGTTTCAATATCCATGAACTAACTTCCGCTATAATTGTGGTTGATGTCACAGGATTTGAAGAGGCTCGTTTTAAACCATTGAATTTATTAAAGGTAAAGCGACCAATAACTTTACCTTTAAAGAAACTACCTAAAAAATACAATTATTTAATTTTTGAAGGTTGCAAAGTGCCTAATGAGGCTATTTCTTTCTCGTTTGAAGCAACTCATTATAACGAGAACAAATCACCTATTGCAGGATATAAAATAGACCATTTTTCCAATAGCAAGAAAGCATTTATTCTTGTGAAGAATGGATATGGATGGAAAAAAATAGCAATCGGATTGGTGGTTTCCTTATTTGCTTGTATCGGAATAATTTCATCTTGTTCTTGGTTATATCATGAGATATTTCCAAAAGAAAGTTCGACAAAAACAGAGAGCGAGGTTCTCAGTGAAGAAACAAATGTTGTCTATCAAGAAGAACGATCTGATACTCCTGAAAGAAATGACAAGGCTATTTTACAAAAGAATATAGAATATTTACAAACACATAGTATATGGAAAATAGCCGAAATGAAAAATATATCGAACGATCTAGAAGATTTGTACAACGATGTAAATCAAAAGAATTTCTTAAATATAAAAGGCAAGTGGAAAGAAATGCTATCAAATGTAGGAAATTCGAGTTGTAATAAACTTTTAGAATTGGCTAAAAGTAAATCTAAAAATGGAGTTGGAACATATTCTACAGATGGTACGATAATTCTTGATAACTACATAATAAAAAATGTAGAGGTGGAAACGCCAACCAAGAGAGAAAAGGAAGTCAAGGTGGAAACGCCAATCAAGAGAGAAAAGGAAGTCAAGGTGGAAACGCCAACCAAGAGAGAAAAGGAAGTTATAGGTAGCTTAAACTGAAATAAATGAAAAGGAATATTATCAAATCAATATTAATTGTTGGGTCTATCCTATTGGCTATAGGAGCTATTTTGTATTATAAAAATACAGTAATAGACCCACCGAAACAATTTGTTTTTGGAAATTCACACAATAAAGCTTTGTGTAAGGAAATAAAATTGCTAACGAGTGATTCTCTTGAAATTCAATATGCAGATGTTCTTTATATGATCAACAGGGATGAAGTTGAAAAACTTGTTGGAAGAGACACTTTGGATCTTCGTATAGAAGATGCACTTATAAAATACATTCCATTATTCATTTCAAGATGTAACTCTTCATTTTCAGCATCCGTTTGGAATACTCCTGAATGGAGTCACAATTTCATGAAGAATAGAATTTACCAACTAAAGCATTTTGAAAATTCTAAAGGGAATCTTGTTGTTGAACCAAATTCTAACTACATCAAGCAATTAGATGATGTCTTAAAAGTGATAGACAATTATGACAATGCTTGGCAACTTGCTTATAGTACAGATTACAAAAATTTGGAAATAACCAAAAATAGAGTAAGACAGGCCGGGGTATATCTTAATGATGACAGGCTGAAAAATTGTGTTGCTTTAGTTCAAAAATTAAAAGAGTTGCCGTCTGCAATACAAGCCTCTCACTTGGCTTATCTAAAAAGAAACAGTAAGTTGTATTGCGGTGGCATTAAGGGATATAATACATATCTATCAGCTTTAAAAAATATTCTGAATAATAAAATACCTGAATACGTATCTTATTATGGAAACAGTGATGAGACAAATGAAATAAGAAGAGACTTGCTATATGAGCAATATACACTATTGAACAGTTTCGTTTCTTATGTTTTAGACAAATACAATTTTAATGATTATAAGTCTTATTCTGATTTTAATACAACAGTTTATAATTATATAAGTACTTATTTGGGAAACTCTGGAAAGAAAGAGGAACTAAAGAAAAGGTTAATAGATGGTTCTCTTGGTCAGGATGAGTTTTATAATTGAAAATCGTAAAATATTATGTTTAGAAATATTATTTTATTCTTCGTTACAATGATTTCTTGCACTTGCTCTTATGCACAAGAAGATGTTACTGTCACTATATCGATGAACAAATGGAAAGCAATGGAAGAAAGTGTTAAGCATTTGAATGATAGCATTACAAGTTTAAACAAGATAATAGTATCAAAAGATACGTTGATTTCAAATAGTGAAAAAATCAATGAACAGACTTTTAAAAAACTACAGGCTGTTAATTCTGAATGCACAAAGTTGAATGTCGTTATCAACAAGATGAAGTCAGATAGTATTGACAGTTCTAAAATGTTAGGCGACCTTCGTTCTCAACTACTTTCTGCCCAAAAACAATTGGGACGTGTTGATACGATGACAATACAGGTCATCATTACATATATGAACCTCAAATGTTCCAAAAGTAAAATAAATACGCTAAGGAAGAATTTTGCAAACATAGCCAATCAGACTATAAAAAAAGACTATAAAGAATGGGATACATTATTGTCATATTATAGCCGAACATACGAAGAGGTGAGAAACATTGTATTGGATGCTTCCAAAAAAATACCTTCAGCAGCCATGCCTGCGTTGAAAGACAGATATGTTTCTGAGGCAGACCAAAAACTATCAAGCCTTCCTTATATGAAATTGTACTTCAGTAATAAGAATTGTTCAAGCCCATATCTCAACACCATGATAAAAGAAGCAAAAACCGCAATCAGCATATCAAAACGTGCTGATGAATTCAATAAGTTTTTGAAATCATATCCTCAAGATTAACATCTTGAGATATAAGGTTGTAGTAGCACAGTTTTGTACAAGAATAATGTTGTAAGTAATGGAGAAAAACGAAAAATCAGAAGATTGGCACCTTATTGTTAATGGAGAATACAAGCCTTGGCCTGTTGTTGACTATATGTCAACTCCTATAACAATAAATTTAAATTGGGGTATAGATACAAGTAAGTATGAATCAACTCCTATAACATTCTTTTTGAAAGAATTACTTGATGGTAAGAATATTCCAGAAGTGGATGTTGACAAAGATCGAAAAGTTGTAACTTGTTCAATACCCATAAGGGAAAAAGAAAAGCATTATAAGGTTCTGGCTGATTTTAGCCCAATAAAAGAATCACTTAATGATAGTCTAACTGTCGTTGTTAAAGGAAAGTCATCCCCAATACAAAATCGTATTCTAATATTAAAAGGTGAAGAAGTTGGTATTCATCCAATGATATTATATAAAGGACAAAAGTGTAAATATGAGTTGAATGATGAAGAAGGTATTGTAAAAATAGTCATACCAATAGACAGTAATGACAATTCTAACCCTAAACTTAAATTTAAGCAGAAGTTATTTGACTCAAAATACTTTTTGATATTTGGTCTGCTTATCGGATTCTTAACCGGTATTCTTTCAACTTGTAATTCAAAAAATACAGAAATAGAGCGAGATAATCTGATTCATGAAGATACCCTATCACAAGCTACAGGTTATTTAGAGCCATCATACTCTTTAAATGATGCAATAACGTATCTTGATAATCATGAGGTATGGGAAAGAAGTGAGATGGAAAAGTACGATGATTTAAGAGGATTGTTTGATGATATGAATAATTTCAAATACAAATCAGTTATAAATAATTATTCCCGATTAGAACATTCTACAAATTTTAGAGAATTACGAATGTTTTGCGTAAGAGAGAACAATCACAGAAGTAAAAGTACTATGGGTGGTAGTGCTATGTCTCCAAGAAGTACCGAAGGCAATTCCAAAGAGATTTCAAAAGTCTATACTTGTGATGGTAAAATAACAATTTATATATACATAGGAAAAGAAGGAATGAAAAAAACTAATTCACAATTATCAGGTTCATCATCAAGCGGACTTGTAGAATAAAGTTGGACTCCTTTTATTTTCAAAACTTTTTATTGACCTTTGTATAAATTCAGAAAAGGAAATTACTCTATATGAAACAGTTTAAGACACTTTCATACAAAAAGACTAAAAGGCAATTTATTTTATCTGTCAGTAAATCTTCGTGCTATAGGACAAAGATTGACCATATAAAAATGGGAAGAGAATGCAGATATAAACCCATCAAACCTGTTTGCTGTAAAGCATTCAATGTCGAAACTATAGATTGGGGAGGCTTTCCACCAGGAGTAAAACGGAAAATAATTCGTGTGCGAAGTTCTCAACAAGTTATTGCAATTAAAAAAAGCATAGCAATATATAATTCTCAATATAAAAGAAATAAAAAATAATATACAATGAAAAAATAATATACAATGAAATATGAATAGTCAGTTGGAGAAGCAAAAAAAATGTCTTTTACGGGCTTCAAGGAGGTCTGTAAAAGCTTCAGATATTATTCGTTCTCTTGTTTTTGCGGGGTTTGGACTTATTTGGATAATTCTTCAAGCAGATAACATGGATGTGAAAAGTCTTAAAATTGGTACTAATTTAGGAAACGCTACATTAATGTTGTGTGGAACTGTAATTTTTGAATTTGCCCATCTTACTTTTGATGTTGCAGTGAATTTATATCAAGGACGCTTTAACAGACTATGGTCTGATTACACGATGAAAAGAGTTTTTGATTTTCTATGGATTTTATGGTTTGCCAAAGTTATATTTGTAATAGTTGGATATATTTTTATTTTATGTGCCATAGTATGAATCCAATATAATATAGCTTTATATATAGTGGATGAAAACCAGAATCATTACATATATTCTCCTATTGCTCTCTTTGTCTGTCATCGCACAGACAAAGAGAGCTTTGGTTATAGGGTTAGGCGAACAGCAAGATAAAGCTTGGAATAAAATCAATGGTGACAAGGATGTTCTGCTTGTTCAGGCGATGCTGAAAAACGCAGGTTTCAAGTCTGTCACAACATTGGTAAATCGACAGGCTACAAAGACTGGCATTGTCGGGGCATTCAAGAGAATGACGGTATTATGCAAAAGTGGCGATGTGGTATATATCCATTATTCTGGACATGGACAACAGATGACGGATGTGCATAATGACGAGAGAGACGGATTGGATGAATGTTGGATTCCGTATGATGCTTGTCGGAAAGCAAGCGCAACTTATCATGGTGAGAAGCATCTGACGGACGATGAACTGAATGTTTACCTCAATGCTATCCGCAACAAAATCGGAGCAAAAGGGAAGCTACTTGTGGTGATAGACGCTTGCCATAGTGGTGATGGCACTCGTGGAGAAGATGATGAAATAGTACGAGGTGTGGAGGAGACGTTGGTGGTTGACACCCAAAATGCTCGCGGTTTATATGAAACCTTTGAGGCGATTAAATCGTTCTTCATGGGTGACAATGGCAAGGAAAAAATCATTAATGCTAAGGCAAAGCCTTTGGCGGAACGATGGATCACCATCAGTGCTTGCAGAAGCGACCAAGTGAATATCGAGATGAAAAGTCCTGCTGTTGGTAAACTGACTTACGCATTGTGGAAAGAACTGAAGAATAGTGATAAAGTAAACAACGACGAGTTTATGAGACGAATCAGAAAGTTCGTCAACCGCAGTACTGATAGCAGACCACAACAGCCAGAAATGACAGGCGAGGACATCAATAAATACAACATAACAGATATACTGAATAGATAAAATGGTTAAGACAATACAAATGCGTACAACGCAACAGGAGAAAGAAGCCCGACTTGTTGCTGGAATGTACGATAAGGATAGAAAGATACAGTCGGAACTGTATGCTTATTGCTCACGATATTTTTGGGCAAACTATCGTGGCGTGTTCTTCGCTGACGAGGAATCAGCCACAGAGATATTCCAAAACACATTCATAGCAATGTGGGAGAATATAGAGCGCAGAAAGATTTACGTGAGCGACGGCAGAGTGATGGGCAAAAATAACGAGCCATTGAGCGGCAGCATCCTCACCTATTTTATGGGGATTGCTCGTATCAAGTATTTGGAATGGGTAAGAGAACATCCAAGCTATGCTGACCCAGAAACAGAAATGGGCCGAAAGATAAAGAAAGAAGGATTTGATGCCCAGCAATACATCAATATGCTGTATGATTCTGAGGATAACAAGATGCTTGACATCATTGCTGATGTCATATCACATATGTCGGAGCGGTGCTGTGAGATATTGAGCAAGTTCTACTATGAGGAAAAGGACTTGGACGTAATCCTGCTGGAAATACCGACAATCGACTCAAAGAACGCCCTCAAAACGAAGAAGCATAAGTGCATGGAGTCATTGCGTACTTCAGCACGAAACATTTATCACAACTATTTGAATTCATAAATGCAATATGGGTATGGACAATAATTTTCAAGATAGAATAGACGAATACTTGCTTCATGGTAAAACCATGTCGGAGGAAGACAAGGCACAGTTCCTGAAAGAGATAGAAGAGGATGAAGAGAAACGAGAACTGTATGAGTTTACGAAGAATGTTAAACAGGCAATGATAAGTCGTGGAGAGAAGCTGAAAGCCATGACAGAGTTTCAAAAGGAAATAAAACATGGTCGCAGAAAGGCTTGTCTTTGGATTTCAAGCATAGCAGCAATCTTGGTTGTCGGCTTCTTTGCCATCAATCCGTTGTTTGTAGAAAACTCCCCTAAGGACAATGTGCGTGGCAATGAAAACGATGTGTTTGATATGACGGCGCCAACAGACAGTATTAGTAATGACTCTATATCAACAGATACCGTTACGTTACTACATGAATGAATCTGAAGGTAGAATGAAGAACTATAAACGTTATATAACAATTGTATTTATTTGGCTTTTATCCACCTGTAGTATATGGGCGCAGACAAATCCGTATAGATTTGGAAGCCCTAATTATTGGATGGCTCAAGGTTCTTTGGATATTAACGCAGGTAAATTTAATCTTGCATACGAACATTTACAAAAAGCCCAAGAGGGGTATCGTAATCTTGGAGATGTGGAGTTTCAAATACAAGCAACAGAAGCTATGGGAGCTTTGAAGGCAGGATTGGGTGAATGGGAAAAAGCCAACGAACATTATAAAGATGCTTTGCAAATAGCAACAGAAGCCAACGAGGATTTCTTTCAATCCAAAATTATGGTTGACTTACTAACCCTATATCGAACAGTAGGCGACATAATTGGGTATAATCAGTATTTGAAAGCGTTGGACTCTCTGTATCATGTATCCAATTCTGCCAAACTGAAGACCATATATCATTTATATTGGTCAAATGAGTATTTGGCACGAAAGGAGTTTGCTATGGTTGAGACGCAATTGCAGCAATGTTGGGATGTGATGCAGGATTTGTCTTTTTCTGACAGAGAACAGGCAAAGTTCAATTACTATAGTTGTATGATGAATTTGAAACAACAACAAAAGCAATACAAAACTGCTATCAGATTTGCTAAGAATTATATAGATCAAACTAAAAAAATGAACGGCAGGAATAGTGACCAGCAGTACCAGGCATACAGTAACTTATGTACACTCTATGCCTTAGACAAGGATAGTACGAAAGCCTTTGCTTGTCTGGATAGTTTGGAACGTGGTGTTGGTCATTCCTATCAAGACAAGGAAGTGATAGCTAACTTTTACAATATAAAAGGCAGTTGTTATGCCAATTTTGAGAAATACGAAAAAGCAATAGAGTATTTTGATAAAGCATTGAATACTCTCGCTGATAAAAGAACTGAAGATTCACCATCAAAATTCACAAGTTTACAGAATAAGTCTGAAGCCTATTTCGTGCTTAAACGTTATGATGATGCTTTTGCAACGTATAGTGAATATGTAGAGGCTTGCAAGAATAAATTTGGAGATATGTCAGGTTCTTATTATCAGACAGTGTTCACATTAGCCAATATTGAAGGAGCTCGTGGAAATGCAAACGAGGCAGACAGTCTGTTTCGTATTTCTATGACTCAATTACTTTATAGTATGAAACAACTTTGGCGATATTCGACTCCGACACAAAGAGAACAGTTCTGGATGGAAACGCTGAATAACCTTAGTGGTATGGCCACATTTGCCATAAAATGCGGAAATCTCAATAGTGAATTAACTGAAACTTGTTATAATGCTTTATTGTTCTCAAAGTCCTTGCTGCTTGAAACAGAAAAATCGGTAGTTGATATTATCCGCAATGAAGGAACTGATGAAGACATTGCCAATTATCGTAATCTCTTGGCTATAAACAATAGACTTCTTGCATTGAGAAGCAACTATGAATACAATAAGCTTGAAATAGATAGCTTGACGATTCGCCAAAGAGAGTTGGAACAACGGCTTAGCTACAAATGCCAAAGTTACAACGAATATGAGACATATCTTGACATAAACTATGAAAAGGTTAGGAATTGTCTGGCTGATAATGAAGTTGTGATAGACTTTTCTGATTATCAAACAGAAGATTCCGTCCGCCAATATGTAGCATATATATATGACAAGAGTAAGAGACATCCGCTTTTAGTAAAGTGTTTCGACCAGCAGCAACTTGATTCCCTTTTAGATGGTATGCAAAGTTTTACACTCTACAATTATGAGCAATTGCATGATGGGGCTTTTAATCTAATTTGGAAATCAATCGGAGCAAACATTACTGAAGGAAGTACTGTGTATTATATTCCATCAGGTATTATGCATAGCATTGCATTAGAAGCTCTTCCTCTTTCAAATGGAACTACATTAGGGCAGTATTATGAATTTGTAAGATTGACTTCCGCAAGAGAAATTGTGAAGGCTCATCATTCTAGTAAAAACAATAGAACTGCTACGCTTTATGGAGGATTGCAATATAGTTTGGCTCCACAAAAGATGGAAGAAGAAAGTAAGGCGTATGAAAAATCTGATTTGACAGCGCTGGTGCGTTCTGAGTATGGAAAGTCCGGCTTTAAGGATTTGCGCAATACGAAAGATGAAGTTAAGAAGATAGAAAAAACATTGGAGGACAATGGGTTTGCTGTAAAAGTCTATTCCGGTTCTAAGGGAAATGCAGAGTCTTTTGTGGCTTTAAGTGGTAAATCCTCATCCATAGTACATATAGCTACGCATGGCTTCTATTATACTCCTGATGAGGCAAAAGACAACGATTATCTTAGTGGTTATACCGATGCAATGTCTTTATCTGGATTAGTGTTTGCAGGAGGCAATGCTGCCTGGTTAGGCAAGAAGTATTCTGATGGCGTACTTGGTGGTGTGTTGACTGCTAAAGACATAGCAAATCTTGATTTCAAGGGAACAGAATTAATGGTTCTTTCTGCATGTAAGACCGGACAAGGTAAAGTGACAGCAGAAGGAGTGTTTGGTTTACAACGTGCTTTTAAAAAAGCAGGAGTTGGAACAATCGTCATGTCTTTGTGGAGTGTAAGTGACAAGACTACTTCCGAGTTTATGATTGCATTCTACGAATGCCTTGTTAACCCCCATAATGCTTGGAACAAGCGCAAGGCTTTCGAAGAAGCTAAGCAAATTATTCGCAAGAAGCATCCTGATCCATATTATTGGGCTGCATTTGTGATGTTGGACTGAGAATTTGTTAAATTGAAAATCAAGAACTAATGAGAAGAAAATATATAATTCTGCTTGTTTTATGCTTTTTTGTTTGCACAATAAAGGGACAAATAAAAAAGAGTAAAGTGGATTCCATCTTTAATCAGTATAAAGTAGAACTTCCACAAACAAGTACTGCATATAAGTTTTTTAAGGATAGCTTAAGTAACATCAATATAGATTCTAAGGAAAAATTCTATTCATTTTTGTGGAAAAATAGAATAGTGCCAATATTTGGTATTATGGATGATTATAGTTGTAAAATTATAGGGGACTTGATTCTCTTGTACTATAAAGAAAATCAACAGAAGGGGATAAGTATAATCATAAATTCTATAGGTGGAAGTTTAGTGTCCACATTGGGTATTTATGATTTAATCTATATGATTGGGGATGATTGTGAGATTTCAACATATGCTTATGGTGTGGCAGCATCTGCTGCTGCCATACTATTGGTGGCGGGAAATAAAGATAAAAGGATAGCTGATCCATGTGCAAGAATTTTGATACATAGTCCTCGATTAGGTGAACATAAAGAAATCAAGGAATGTGAAGACACAATAGATATAAATAAGGATTTGACATCTTTTAAAAAGGAAGTTTATCAGATAATTGGAGAACGAACAGGTCATACTATTGGTGAAATACAAAACTATTGTGAAAAGGAAACCTGGTTTGCCGCCCAAGAAGCTTTGGATTTTGGAATAATAAACAAAACATGTACTTGGGCTGAATATTCGAAATCATTTGTACCATAATAAATAATTTAGTAAGAGGTTACTAATCAGCTAATAGATTCATAAATAGTCAAACAAAACTATTGTGAATATGAAGCAGGAAGAAATAGTAAACGAGATTCGCCAAATGTGCGGTCAAACGATACTGATGCCTTCTTTAGGTTGGCATTTCAAGTATAATAGACAAGTGTATTTCTATGTGGTAGGCAAAGACGAAAGTATGATTCGCTTTTGTATTCCTTTTGTCGCAGGACTTTCCTTGTATGATAAGGAGTTGCTAAAGGAAGCCGTAAATGAGACGAATAGAAATGTGAAGTTCATCAAGGCTCTTTTGTCTGAAAAAGATGATGCTAAGGTGTCCTTGGATTACGACCACAAAATTACAGATCTGGAATCTGCTAAGGACATCGTGCCGCATATCATCAAGTCATTAGACTTTGCGGTTAGATTCTTGGAGAGAATAGTAAGGGCAAATCAATAACAAAAATTAAAAGTTGCGCTCGGCACGGATTTAGGAAATATAAAATGGACAAAAAACTAAACAAAATTATTGTTCAGATATTTGGGGCATCTTTGCTAGTGTGTATTTTATAGCAGATATGCTCTTGTAAAAACAAAACGAATAGTAGTACCAACAACTTTGCTGTAACAGATTCCGAAGTGTCTTTGAGCTAAAAGTTTTCAGTAACGTAAGGACAACAGGAATACAATTGTTGGAAATTACTGATTAGTTAGTAAAACTAAAATACAAATATCATTGAGCTATGGGAATATTCGATTTTTTCAAAAATAAAGGTAAAGATACACAAAAGGAGCTTACTCTTGAAGACTGCATTATAAAAATGTTTGCTTCGGCAGATATAGAACCACATCGTGAAGGCGATGAGTTTTCATTCAAAGTGCAAGGTAAATATTGTGTGTTTACTGTTACATTAAGCTATGAGGCAAACAGAATAATAATAGTTTGTATACCTTTTCCTATACCTGTAAATCGTAAAGTAGCGAAATCTTCTATGTATGAAGTGAAAAGAATAAACAGATTTGTACAAAAAGGAGACTCTTTCTATACCACTGTTTGTCAAATAGATAAAGATAAAGAATACCAAATAAGAGCTGCGACATTGAATTTTTCTGTTTCCTTGACCGAGGACACGCCGGATATTATCCAAAAGATGGTGACACGTACAGTTGATGTTATTGATGGTGATAATTTTGCTTCATTGGCTGCTGCTATATTCGGCTGTAAGTCATGCGATAAGACAAAGACTGGTTGGCAAAACAAATCTACTGGGAATATCAAAATGCTCGTTCAACAGAAAGATGATTATCATAAATTGTTGGATAATGTTCCAAACCTCAGTAGTGCTCGTTATCGTGGACGGCTTATAGCTTATGCCACATATATTATAAACTACAAGTCTGACAAAGAAGTTGCGGAGCGAAGTGCTAAGGAAAGTTCATCCAACTATTACGACCGCTTTATTCAAGAAGCCTACAATATTGCGAATGAGGAAGAACGTGATTTAATACGAAAGCTACGTTTCTTGGTTGAGAAAAAGTATGGGACAAAAAATGAAGACTTTGTTATGGGTCAGAAGGAGGCTACAGAAATCATTTGTGGCAATCCATGGAATTTGCTGTATCAAGATGGAAACACCTATGATACGGATATATCAGAAGAGGAAAAACTGTACAAAAGATTATGTGCTCCTCAATATAAGGATCGCCCATATGAGCAACGTGACCTTGGCGAAGGAATGACCTTGGTGAATCAAGTGATTGGAGAATATTGGAAACCTCGTTACTTGATGGATAATGAAGCGAAATGTGCATACGAGTTCATGTCTATTGATGAGGTGCTGCAAATCGTGACAGATGAAGATATTGACTGGGATAGTATGAAAGGGCTTCCACAAGATGCTTTTGATAGAGCAAAAGTGCATTCATTTCATTTCCCTGGTCATATATATCAATATAAAAATGGCGTGGCAGAAGTGGAATGGCAGCTTAACCCTGATGGTATGTACTATCGTGATGAAGATGGATTCGGTATGACAGATGATGAAGAAATCAATCTTTATGGTTCTATTGACAAAAAAGGTAAGGTTGTAAAGAAGTTCACTTTGAAAAGATAATCAATCAGAAGGATTATTCTTAAAGTATAAAAGAGCAGAAGGCATGTAGTTTGTATTCCATGGTCTTCTGCTTTTTGTTTTCCAATGCAGAAAATCACAAAATAAATATTTTCTGATAGTAAATGGTTACTTCGGTACTCTATATCTCATAAACAGACAAATAACAAACTTAAAAGTTGTGCCCGACACGGATTAGGGTATTGAGATATGAAGTCTTTGATTTGTACATTGATTCTATTCTTGAGTGCCATGACCATGGTGTATGCACAGAACTATCAGAATGTTGTATGTGGCAATTGTAGAGGTGCTGGTGGCTGGATGACGGCTTATGGTCCTGTCTATTGCCAGGTTTGTGGAGGATATGGATATGTTTCAGTTCCTGTCCAAAACAGCATGGCCTTCAGAGGTGCTAGTGGTAATGGAGCATTTACTCGTACCTCTTACTCTGTGGGGATAGTTTGTGAGTCAGGAACCAATAAAGGTGTTTATTCCATTTATCTCAGTGGTGGTAAGCAATACATCCGTTTTGGCAATAGCTGGGTTTGCATTCAAGGTGTAAACTCCTTTGCTTATAAAGGGAATCGTTATTATATAAAAAGAGGTTAGTTTGTTAAACAATAAATGTGTAGTAAATATGAAAAAGATAATGTATATAGCACTTGTAATGAGTGTTCTCTTCTGTTCATGCGAGTCAAAAGGTCCTAAAAGTCATTATTATGAGGATACCAGAACTTCAGATGAAATGCTTCAAGACATTTCTGATGCAAGTGTTGGTGATGGATGGTTACACAAATATGATACAGATGTGTACTATATGGAAGATGGCGAGTGGAATTGCTATGGCAGAGTGAGCGTATATAAGAATTTGGAAGATGACCATGATCGTAACTGGGTTGATTTTAATGGAATGAAATTTCCAACAGAAGAAACGAATAAGGGAGATTATTCTTATAAGGTTCAATATGGTGGTACTTGGTATTACTTCTGATAAAAATATCTTTGCATGCGACCATTTATGATGTGATTGCTACTGAATGCATAAAGTAGATAGTTGGTTGTCCTATGCTATGAGCTGGAGGCTATATAAATGTAAAAACAGAAGACAATGAAAATCAAATATGCGACAATCAGCAAGACTGGTAGGCGAAGCAATAATGAAGATTGCTTTAACGTCCTGGAATTGCCAGAGCATAATCGCTTCATGGGCATAGTATGTGACGGCATGGGCGGTCATTCTTTTGGCGAGGTGGCAAGTGAGGCAGTTTGCAATGCCATTTCAAAATACTGGCAGGAGAATACAGACACTCCAGACAGTGACAAAAAAGTAGTTATGGCTTGCAAAAAGGCTTGTAATGCCATCAACCAGAAATCCTACGACCTCAGCCATGCAGAGATGGGTACTACGATGGTCATGGCCAGCATTGAAGGTGACAAGGTGACAATAGCCCATGTGGGCGACAGCCGTTGCTACCTGCAAAGACAAAGTGAGGGATTGCTTTATCAGACCGAGGACCATGTGCGCATTGACTTCGGGTGGGAAATTGTTTCACGTTGTTTCTTCAGCTACCGTCCAGAAACTGCAGTTCCTGTTATCAGGCAGTTCGCCATTCAGAAAGGAGACAGGATATTACTTTGTTCTGATGGTTTGTACAAGAGCATGGCATCCGACATCCTGCAAGCAAGGATGTTGGACGGTAAGCCTTTGGAAGATATACTCGATATATTTGACTTTCTCTTCAAAAACAAGGTGATGACAACTATACGGCAATATTGATTGAAATAGAATAAAAGAGAAACAAGATGAGGAAGATACTATTAGGAATTGAGGAATATAAAAAGAAAAATATGGATAACGAAAATAATATTTTAGAATATGATGAGGTGTGTCCTTATAGCGAGGGGCGTGCAGCAGTTAGAAAGGGTAAGTTTTGGGGATATGTGGATGAGAATGGCAAACTTGTTTCTGCAGCCTACACCAAGTTAAGAAAACCTGGGTTGCCTTATAATTATGCGGAACCATTTTGTGATGGTTGGGCTCTAGTACATGATGCAATAGCCCAAGATAATCCTTGCTATCTGATTGATAGAAATTGTGACCCTATGATGGTAGAAGGTGAATATATATATTCTGGTGTTACAATGAGAAATGGTATAGCTATCGTAGGATTAGACTTTGAAGATGAAGGCTATAAAGAATTTTTTGTGGACAAAGATTGCCATGTGCTTTCCGACAAATTTGAAGAAATCTATTACATAGATGAAACAGGAATGCCATATGCTGACTTTGGAATTTATGCTATGGTGCGTAATGGCTATAAATACGGACTTCTTAATGTAAAGTCTTTTGAGTTAGAATTGCCATGTGAATATGGTTGGACTGATTTTTGGGAGGAAATAGAACGGTTAGGGATTAGTTTTGAGTGATAGAAAATGAATGCTTACCAACTCTATGCTGATAATATATATGAGAGAAAGAGTATGGAATGTAGAAACATAAAATATTAGAGACTTTTTTTGATAGGAAGTAGTTACTTTCATACTCTATATCTCATAAACAGACAAACAACAAACATAGAAGTTGTGCCCGACCACGGATTAGGGTATTGAAAAATGAAGAAGTTTTTAGCTTTGATAGTTTGCCTTGTCATTTGTACGATGGCATATAGCCAAGTTGCCTGTCAATTCCGTTACTTAGAGGATGGAAGAATGTATTTGGTGATACAAAAACAAAGCCAGTACAATTTCAATGCAACAGGTGCGGTGTATCGAAACAACAGATTGTGCAATAGTGAAACACTTTGCTTTCGCGCTGGGGCTGCTTTCATTCTTGGACCATCAACCCCTTGGAGATGGCAATGACGTAGAGGTGATACGTATGTAATCACATATTCTAATGGACAGAGAGCATCGTGGACTTGCACCCAAACTGATGCAGGGAATTCAAATGGACTATCTTTTAAAGGTCACGCAAAAGGAAGTTGTAACGTGCCATCTCATAAATGTCCTGGTTTTATAAATGATGGTAATAATTACTGTGTAAATTGCGCCAAACAAAAAGAAAACTGTCATGCGGTCAATCATCAATAGTAGTAAAGTTATAACATAAACTGTATAACGTATAAGATTTATGACTATGAATAGAACAAGTTTTATAGATATGTATAGAAATAAACAATTAGATAAGATACGTGGTTCGCTGGTTGGAGGAGCCGTTGGCGATGCGCTCGGTTATCCTGTGGAGTTCATCAACTCGTACATGGGTATACAGAAAAGGTATGGCGATAATGGCATCACAAGACTGGACACCACCCAGTGGTGGTTGCCTGATGAAGAAAATAGCGGCAAGGCATGGATTTCTGACGATACTCAGATGACACTGTTCACAGCTTGTGGCTTGCTGAATGCAAAAGCGCAGGGCAAAGCCCCAAAGTATGCTATTTGCGAGGCATATCTTGAATGGTATTACACACAAGTCGGATGGAAATCCAGCCGTCATAAGGATTGCTGGATTGGCGATGTGCCTGAACTCAACAATCGTCGTGCTCCAGGCAATACCTGTATGACTGCCTTGCAGGATTTCCTTAGGGGTAAAGACCCATACAACAATAGTAAAGGTTGTGGCGGCATTATGCGTACAGCACCTGTGGCACTCTATGGTGCTGTGTGGAGAGACACTCCCGAAGGTGTGCCTCTTGAAGGGCGTATCTCCAACATAAAGGATGTTGATATGTTGGCGGCTGATGCAGCTGAGATAACCCACCAGCATCCTCTCGGTTGGCTTCCATCAGCATTAGAGGCACACATTATATACAGGATTATACAGAAGGACAGTCCCACAGTGGATGACTTCAAGGAATATTTGTCAGATGGTTACGATATGTTGTTGGCTCTCTATCCAAATGAGACTGCATATATCACAGAACTTCGAGCTTTGACCGACAAGGCACTCGGTCTTGTCGATTCGTCTGCATCGGATGTTGAAAACATAGAGGCTATCGGTGAAGGCTGGACAGGTGATGAATCTTTGGCTATGGCAATATATTGTACCGTCAAGTATTTCAATAACTTTGAGCAGGCAATGATTGCCTCTGTAAACCATAGAGGCGATAGCGACTCTGTAGGAGCCGTGACAGGCAACATCCTTGGCGTTGTCGTTGGTTATGATGCAATCCCACAGTCTTTCAAGGACAATCTTGAACTCCACGATGTTATCTTGCATGTTGCAGATGACATTTGGAATGGTGAGACAACAAATGTAAAAAGCAACCAAAAGAATAGCAAAAGAATATGAACTATAATAAGCTTTGGGGATTTTTGGGTATGGCGATAGTAGGAATAGTATTGGGTATTGGTCCTTTTTCTCGTGGTCATTACCTGATGGAATCTAATGATTCAGAAAATACAGAATATCCTGTTAAACCACAAACTTCTGGGGTAATAACCTTTCGTGGTAATGACGATGGACCTCGCAATAATTGTGGTTCGCAAGAATGTCCACGCTTTAGACCTGATAGTGGCGCAAATCCTACAAAATGTAAATGTGGTTGTGAAAAGCGTGCACATATTGATTCCTATTAAATCATAAAGACTATTAATCCATTTTTTGAGTAAAAAAGGAACATTGAAGATGAAAAATTGGTTCGTGTATATAATAATGATGCTGTTCTTAGCAAGTTGTTCAGAACAACAGATAATGGAAGAAATGGCTTCTTCAACAAAGTTGACAGAACAGAAACGTTTGACTGTAAGTCCGCAGGACTCAGTCATGTCATTGCTCTATCAAGCTCGCTGGGGCGATGGTTCGGCATATCTGAAACTGGCAGATTGTTATCGAGATGGTAATGGGGTGAAGAAGGATTTCTTTGGTATGATTACTATGGCTCACATGGCAGAGGGGCGTGGAGCAATCAATCGCATAGATGACTATATCTACGGCTTGCCAGATGGTAATGATTACAAAACATTATTTCTCCTAATGGATGGCTATAAGTCGTATATTCAAGAGGATTCAGACAGCATAGAGCATGTACTACGTGCGAGCGACAGTCCTGAAGCAAAGACACTCCTCGGAATGATTACTGTTGACCAAGGCGACACAATATCGGGGATAAATATGATTAAAGAGGCAGCAGATCAAGGTTGTTCCTTGGCTGAACTGCT
>ULTW01005996.1_pt1 | contig 31017 bp, 27 predicted proteins | sample 1957961 | NCBI WGS metagenome assembly ULTW01 (sample SAMEA4835744, study PRJEB28245) | human gut metagenome | biome: gut microbiome; material: fecal sample | place: Denmark | collected 2008 | reverse complement strand
TATAATAAGGTAAAGTGCCGCAAGATAGAAAAACTCTTGCCAGTATTGAACAAACTGGTGATAGAAGAACAAAAGTATCTTTAGCTTGCATTGAGTGATGCTTCCAGCACATAGCTTAAAAACTTGTATGTATGAAAACATTTGTAAAGGATCTTTTAGATAATAAAGATTTGATAGCTTTAATTAGTTCTATTCTTATAGGTATTGCTACTATAATTATTTCTATAATTAGTGCCTATTATGTTTGTCAACAAACTAAGATTTATCGAGAACAAACTAATATACAGAAGAAGCAAACCCAACCTATATTTGTTGTCAAAATTTGGCAGCAACAAGATGGTGATGATGGAAAATATGGAACTGAAATACTTGAGGTACATAATTATGGCTCAAGAATTCAAAAATGTGCTATATCTACTTCAGTGTTTTATAGATTGGTTCGCAATAAGGATTTGCAGAATGATACTATATATGCACAAGTATTGGACTATTTTAATTCTTCTGTTATAGATAATTCTAATGATACAATGATAGAACGTATGTGGGGTACTGGTAACAATAGAATTTTCGCTGAGAATTATATGCAAGCAATACAGGTCTCAAAGAAAGGAGATGGATTGTATTTTTTTGATAAGATTATCTTGTCAAAGATTACATATACAGACATTCTTGGTGAGGAACATACTTTGTTTTTTGACCGTAACAATGAAATAAGTGAAGAAATCTATAATGGGTACTTTGATGTTTCTAGGAAGGTCTGGAATAATATTGCATTTTCTTTGGATAAAATTTCCTTTAATTTGATGAAGGAGAAGATGGATGAATATATTCCATGAAATATAAAAAGCTTTAAAGCTTATTTATATTTTAATTTCATAGATCTGTAATTCTTAGAACTTTAAATTATACGTGTGTTCACTTTATGGCTAAAGTGTCCGCTAACAATAGAAAAATTATACAGTATGGCTGCACGAAAGAAGAAATATGTAGAAGTATTGACCCCAAGGGTTAAATGCTTGTCTCAGAACGATTCTGAAATTACTTTTTCAGATATCTTGTCTTATATGTCTGGTAAAACGGTATATTTTAGTGATAAAGCATATATCGTGAAAACTTATGGCAGTGGCAATCTTGAAAATTGTCAAGAAGGTATTGTTGTAACAGGACAAAATAAGGATATACCACCCAAACGCAATGATCAGACTGGAGAATTTTCAGCTTTGTCGGTTGATATAGATCATGAGAAACTATCTTTCGGCAATGCCTTTCTATATGATAAGGAACTGAATATATTGTTTTATGAGCGGAACAAAAATGGTTGCTTCATAGATACTCTTGCTAAATTCTTCATACAAATCTGGAATCAAGATGAACATGAAGACAGCAAAATAGAACTCGACTTTGTCGCAATCCTACGAAAAGGAGAATATGAAAGAGCTCTCAACATGGGATATTATAAAGAGTTTATAGCTGAATTTACCAATCCAAAAGCAATTTTGGAAGAGTTGGCAGATGAAAACAGTAGTCTTTATGGAATATCAAAAAAATGTGCTACGGAAGCTGTTAAAGCTAAATCTGATAGATTCGAGATAAAAATGAGTACTTTCGGTAAGCAAGTTAACAAAGATGGACTTTCGATTCGAACAATAAAAGGACATTTGAAATCTGTTCGGACTTTGCTTCAAGGGCGAATGAAATGTAATGTGGAAAAGGTAAGGATTAAAGGATATTCTTCTGATCCAGAAGATTCTTCTTCGATTCAAACGATAGATTTGGTTGCAGATGTATTCAAACCTTATTTCCGCTTGACATCAAATAGTCTTAATAGCAATTTGCAAGAAGTGGAACGCAGGCAGGAACTGCGTAAGGTCTATCAGAACATACGCCAGGAAGTTGCAAGATGTATAAGCAATGAGTAGATTTTTCGATTATAAGGCTCCACTATTAGGAGCTATAGTAGTCGCAATTCTCAGTTTTAAGTATGCTTCTTTCTTAGGTTCATTGGAAGAACTCCAAGAATTCATAAAATCTTTTGTGGATTTTGGATCTCTATGTTTTGGAGTCTTGCTGACTTTCTTTGGTATTGTCATCCAAAGCTCCAGTGAAACTATTCGCCGCATGAAGCGAAGGACGAAAACCTTTAACCGTTTTATAGTATATAATCGCAATATTATCATCTTCTCACTGGTCTTAACAGTTTGTGCATACATACTTGGTAATTTAAACTTTTGGAAGATAACAACATATTCAATAACAGAAATAGTAATCTCTATATTCATAGGAGCATTGGTATGCTTCCTTTATGGGTTACTGTATTTGCTTCTCATATTTTTTAATTTATTACATCAACATGAAAATTAATTTCATCGATACCTCTTTGAGCCATCTTATGATACATGGCATAGGGAACAAATGTTTGGAAGAATCTTTGGTTCTTTCTAGTCAAGAAGTGCAAATGAATGAAATGACAACATGTAAGTTGTTGGATAATCTGTTAAAGAAGATACCCCGTGAAGCGTCTTGGCATTATATACATGATATAGATTTGTCATACAATGAAATGTTTTCCTTTTCTCAAAAAATATTTGAAAATTGTGATACATTTGTTTCTATGTCTAAAAATATAGCAAAACACCTTTTCAATCAGGGTGTCTCAAAGAAAGTTCGCTCAGGAATTGTTTATATGGCTTATTTGCAAGGGGTTCTTGTAGATGATAAAGAAGTGGATGCTATAGGCATATTTAAATCAGAGAAGACAGATACCTTCTTGAAGGTAAATTATGAGGATGGCATTTATAGACTTTCTTCAGAAAAAGGGATGGGATGTATTGATAAGGGATGCCTTATCATGAATGCAGAGTCTGAGAATGGCTATTTGATTTCATTATTCAATTCAAAGAAAAAAAATGATGTCAAATACTGGAATGAAGATTTTCTTGGCATCAGATTGGTAAATGATAATAATTATAAAACCAATCGTGTTGTGGAGCTTTGTGGTACGTTTATTACGAAAAACGAAGCTATTGCTAATAAAGATAAAGCTAATATGATAGATAGGGTCTTGTCTGCAATGACGTTAGGGGAGACTTCGTTTGAGGAGATAACTAAAGTTGTGTTTGAAGATGAAAATATCCGTCAGCAATTTTCAGAGTATCGGCAAAAACAAACTAATTCAGAGGAGGATAAGTTAGATTGTATTTTTGTACCTAATGTTGAAAAGGTAGGAAAAGAGTTGAAGAAATATCGTAATAAATCAAAATTGAAGCTTGACGATGATTTTGAAGTTCTGATAAAGGGTGGTGAAGAAAATATAGTGAAAGGATATGATCAAGACAAAGGCCTTTCATATTATAAACTATATTTCCGAGAAGAAAAGTAGTAAATGAAACAAGTTGATAAATTTATAAGAAATCCATTGGGAATTATAGCATTATTCCTGTCTGTTATTTATGGAATAGCAGGATATGTTATAAGTAATGGCTTCTCTTATCTACATGGATGTTGTGAGCGAATAGGTAAGTTCTTCCCCAGGCGGTCCTATCCCGCATAATCTGGCGAGACCTTTGATTGGTCCGCCAACCTTATAGCGCAGCGGTTCTGAGCACCGGAGGGCGGTTACATCCCCGCTTCCTGAGGAAGAGGGGCTTGGGGAGAAAGTGGAGCTCACTTTGGCTAAAGGGAGACGGAGGGATTCGAAAATAAACATCTCCTTTAAGGAGACTAAGAGGTAAAAGAAAAAAATTATGCATAATTTCAACGATATTCAAATCATTATTATGGCTGGCGGTGTAGGCAGCCGCTTCTGGCCAATGTCAACCCCCGATTACCCAAAGCAGTTTATTGATGTGATGGGAGTCGGCCGTTCCCTCATTCAATTGACAGTAGATAGATTGAAGCCAATCTGCCCTGTCGAGAACATGTGGGTAGTGACAAACGAGAAATACATTCGCATAGTCAAGGAGCAAATCCCTGACATGCCAGTAGATAACATATTAGCAGAGCCGGAGGCTCGCAATACCGCTCCATGTATTGCTTATGCCTGCTGGAAGATCCAGAAGAAGCATCCTGATGCCAACATCGTGGTGACACCATCCGATGCCCTCGTCATCAATACTTCGGAGTATCAGCGAGTGCTCAGCAAGGCTTTGAGCTATACATCCGATAAGAACGCCATCGTTACTATCGGTATCAAACCAAGCCGCCCGGAAACAGGCTATGGCTATATCGCCGCAGCAGAGCCAACATCCGTAGATGAAATCTACAAGGTAGAGGCTTTCAAGGAAAAGCCAAACCTGGAGACAGCTGAGCAATACCTTGCCGCAGGCAATTACTATTGGAATGCCGGAATCTTCGTATGGAACATCGATACCATCAGCAAGGCAATCCGAACCTTCCAGCCAAATCTTGCCAGCATCATGGACGAGATGACTCCTTCTTTCTATACCGAACAGGAGAAAGAGGTAGTCGGCAGACTCTTCCCAACCTGCGAGAAGATAAGCATTGACTATGCCGTGATGGAGAAGTCGAAGGAAATCTATACCTTGCCAGCCGAGTTCGGCTGGAGTGATTTAGGCAGCTGGGGGAGCCTCCGCACTTTGCTTCCACAGGATGAGGATGGCAATGCCAAGGTAGGCAAGGACATCCGATTGTATGAATGCAAGAACTGCATGGTTCATGTAACCGATGAAAGTAAGGTGGTTGTTCAAGGCTTGGATGGCTATATCGTAGCCGAGAAGAATGGACAACTGCTTGTCTGTTCATTGAAAGAGGAACAGAGAATTAAGGAATTTGGAAAGTAATTTATGTCAAATCAAACATCAGATAATAATAAACGAATAGCGAAGAATACTTTGCTTTTATATTTCCGTATGCTCTTTCTCATGTTGGTCACGCTCTATACTAGTAGAGTTGTATTGAGCGTATTGGGAGTAAGCGACTATGGTATATACAACGTAGTGGGTGGAATCGTAGCCATGTTTTCAGTTCTTTCTAACTCATTGACATCAGCAATCAGCCGTTTTATTACTTATGAGTTAGGTCATGAGAATACGGAAAGACTTAAAAAGGTGTTTTCTACAGCAGTTTCTGTACAATTAGCTTTAAGCGGAATTGTTGTATTGATAGCTGAATGTATAGGTGTATGGTTTCTTAACAACCAAATGCAGATTCCATCCGATAGGTTGGTTGCCGCTAATTGGGTTTTCCAGTTTTCCATTGCGACATTTGTTATAAACCTTATAAGTGTTCCATACAATGCAACGATTGTAGCGCATGAAAAAATGTCAGCTTTTGCATACATCAGTATTTTGGAAGCTTTGGGAAAACTTTTAATTGCTTTCTTGGTGACAGTAAGTCCGATTGATAAACTTTCTTTTTATGCACTTTTGATGTGCTTAGTGGCTTTAATGATAAGGTTTATCTATGGTAGTTATTGCAAGCAACATTTTCAAGAAGCTTCATATAAATTCTTTTTAGATAAAACATTACTAATACAGATGTTCTCATTTGCAGGATGGAATTTCTTCGGTTCAGGTGCATTTATGTTAAATACACAAGGAGTGAATATCTTGATGAACATTTTCTTTGGAGTAACAGTGAATGCAGCAAGAGGAGTAGCGACGCAGGTTGAAACTGCGATGAGACAATTTATTAATAGTTTTATGACTGCTATTAATCCGCAAATAATCAAGTCCTATGCCAACAAAGAATATAATTATATGTATAGCTTGATTTGCCGGAGTTCTAAGTTTTCTTCATTTTTGCTTATCTTTTTTGCCGTGCCTATCATATTAGAGACTCCTACCATTTTCTCTATCTGGTTAAAGGAAGTTCCTAAGTATGCTGTGATATTTCTCAGATTAAGTGTGTTGGTTTCATTCGTGGACTGCTCTTTGGCTAATTCTCTTATGACTGCAATTTTTGCGACAGGAGACATTAAGCGATACCAAATTACAGTATCTTGCTTTGGAATCATGGTTTTCCCTTTGTCCTGGATTTTTTATTATTTGGGCTTTGACGCTTGGATTACATACTTAGTTTACTTTTTTATTTATTGTATCATACTTTATGTAAGACTAAGGCTCGTTAAACGTCAGATAGCAATGCCAATAGGACAATATGTGAAGGAAGTGTTGCTGAGAGTGATACCTGTACTTGTTTTAAGTTTCTGTGTTCCAATATTGATAACATGCAATATGTCTCAAGGTTTATTGAGACTCTTTTTGGTAACGACGGTAAGTATTTTATGTTCGGCTGTTTTAATATTTGTAATAGGATTGACAAGTGGGGAACGCCATTTTGTTTTAAGTAAATTAAAAATGTTAGGTAGTAAAGTTATTTAATGAGAGATGAGAAAAATATTAATTTTAGGAGGAACAGGAGCGATGGGCACACATCTAGTCAGTCTGTTTGAAAATACAGATAATGAGGTGTGGGTTACATCAAGAAGTAAAAGGGCAGATAAACATAATATAAAATATATTCAAGGAAATGCTCATGATGTGAATTTCTTGAAGAAAGTATTGAATCAGCCTGTTGACATTATTGTTGACTTTATGATTTATACTACTTTGGAATTCAAAAATAGGGTAAATTTTCTTCTTGCCTCTTGTAAGCAATATGTATATTTAAGTTCTGCGAGAGTTTACTCTAATGAGAATGAAATCATTACGGAAGAAACTCCTCGATTATTGGATGTATGTAAGGATAAGGTTTATTTAGAAACTGATGAATATGCATTGACCAAAGCAAGACAAGAAGATGTTTTGAAAATAAATGATAAGAAGAACTGGACTATTATTCGCCCTTATGTTACATATAGTGAGACGAGATTACAATTAGGGGTAATGGAAAAGGAAGATTGGCTATATCGAGCTCTTCATGGTAGAAGCATCGTCTTCTCAAAAGACATTGCCTCTAAGGTTACTACTTTGACTTATGGATTTGATGTTGCGAGGGGTATTGCAGCTATAATAGGGAAAACAGATGCTTTAGGGGAAATTTTTCATATAACAGCGAAGAGTAAGTCTTGGAAAGAAATATTGGCTATTTATTTGTCTGTTATAGAAAAAAAAACAGGAAGTAAACCTAAGGTTTTCTTTCTTGATAAGAATGAGAGATTATCTTATCGCAAGCCCAATATCGGCATTTGGCAAGTTCTTGTGGATAGACTTTATAATAGGCGATTTGATAATTCAAAAATAGCTAATTATATAGACATAGATACCTTCTTGCAAGTTGAAGAAGGCTTGATGAAAAGTTTGGAATATTTCATAGATCATCCTAATTTCAAATTTATTAATTGGCGTTCTGAGGCATATTATGACATTCTTACTCATGAGCATGCCTCGCTTTCTGAAATGGAAACATTTAAGCAGAAAATAAAATATATTATTTACAGATATTTTGTACCAATAAAATTTTTTTAAAATGAACAACAAATTTCATTATAGTAACGAGCGTAATGCTCAGATTGTCATAGCCTTATTAAAGGCGAATAATATCAAAAAAATCGTGGCAAGCCCAGGTTCTACCAACATTTCCTTTGTTGGTAGTGTTCAAAACGACTCTTATTTTGAGGTGTATTCCTCTGTAGATGAGCGCTCTGCTGCTTATTTGGCATGTGGTTTGGCTGCGGAATCTGACGAGCCTGTCGTACTGTCATGTACAGGTGCTACTGCATCAAGAAATTATTTGTCAGGATTGACTGAAGCTTATTACAGAAAATTACCAATTATAGCAGTTACATCTACACATGAACAGTCTATGGTCGGCAATCTAATACCACAAGTAATAGATCGAAGTGTTTGCCAAAATGATGTGGCTATTATGAGCGTACAGATACCAACGGTGAAGGATGAGAAGGACGATTGGGATTGCCAGATAAAAGTGAATCGCGCATTGTCGGCTATCAAGAGAAATGGAGGTGGCCCAGTTCATCTTAATCTTGAAACGGCTAATGTTCGTCAACCTTTCTCTGTAGAGGAGTTGAAGGATATAAAGGTGATTCATCGATATACAATTTATGATGAATTACCCGAAATGCCAAAGGGACGAATTGGAATATTTGTTGGTTCTCATAAGAATTGGAGTAAGTCATTGACAGAGGCTGTTGATAAATTCTGCGAGGTAAATAATGCAGTTGTATTCTGCGACCATACAAGTGGCTATGAAGGAAAATATAAGATTATGGCAGCATTGTTAGGTTCACAAGACAAGTATCGTCCAGAAGTATGTATGATGGATATGTATATCCGTATAGGTGAGATAAGTGGTTCTTATGAGGCTTTTCAGGTTATAGTAAAGACTAAGAATATGTGGAGAGTTTCTGAGGATGGAGAGATAAAAGATCCATTGCAAGATATAACAAAGGTTTTTGATATGCCTGAGTTGGAATTTTTCAAGCACTATTCGGCTAACACTACTATTAAAAATACAGAATATTATAAAGCTTGCAAGAGTGAGTACGACAAGTTTTATGACCTCATTCCAGAATTGCCATTTTCTAACTTGTGGGTAGCAAAAAATGCAGCTGTCAGAATTCCTGCAAAAACAGAACTTCACCTTGGCATTCTAAATTCTCTTCGCTCATGGAATTTCTTTGAGATATCGAAGTCAGTGAGAGCTTTTTCCAATGTTGGTGGATTTGGTATAGATGGAGGTGTATCTTCGCTAGTGGGAGCATCATTGTGTTATCAGGACAAAATATACTATGGTGTATTTGGAGACCTTGCTTTCTTCTATGACCTTAATGTCTTGGGTAATCGTCATGTGGGCAATAATGTGCGAATTATTCTAATAAACAACGGAAAAGGTGTCGAGTTTAGAAATTATACTCATCAAGCAGCCTTGTGGGGAGATAAGGCAGATGAATATATTGCAGCTGGTGGACATTTTGGAAAGCAATCTCACTCCTTGATTAAGAACTTTGCCGTTGATTTAGGTTATGAATACCTCACAGCTTCAAACAAGGAAGAATGCATTTCTTGCTTTAATCGTTTCTTTACTGAAGAAAAGACAGACAAGCCAATGATATTTGAAGTATTTACCAAGACTGAAGACGAAGTTCAGGCTTTGTATCTTCTTCGAAATATGGTATCCTCTCCAAAAGAAGCTCTAAAGCAGAAAGTTTCAGGAGTGATTAAAGAAGTCGCAGGAGAAAATGCATTGAAGACAATTAAGAAAATTATCAAGTACAAGTAGTATGAAAATAGGTATCATAACTTTTTATCGTGTTCCTAACTTTGGAGCAAATTTGCAGGCGTTATCTACATATCGTTATTTAGAAAATGCTGGTCATAAGCCAGTTTTCCTGCATTATATATCGAAATGGACGAGCAGAGTATATGATAAGTTGCAAAATGATGTGCAAGTAAAAAAACATTTTGAGTTTATTGACAAATTTATTTTAAATCAGTCAAAAGAACTTAGAAATAGTGAGGATGTTTTGAAAGCTATCGAAGAATATAAACTTGATGCAGTTATTATTGGTTCAGATGCTGTTGCACAGCATCATCCTTTATTGTCTAACCAAACAATTCATTCGTCTTGGAAAAGTTGGTTTAAGCCAATTCAACCAGAACTTCGATTTCCAAGCTTGTTTTGGGGATGTGGATTTGTTGGTAAAGTACCAATGGCTTTAATGTCAGTTTCTTCCCAGAATTCACCATATTTGAAGTTCTCGGAGAGAACAAAGAAGGATATGCTTGCAATAATTAATCAAATGCTGTATGTATCAAGTCGTGATGTTTGGACTAAGCAAATGTATGAGTATATTGGGTACAAAAAAGAGGTTCCGATTACTCCTGACCCAGTATTTGCTTTTAATCAAAATGTAGGCAATTTACTCCCTTCTAAAGAGGAAATATGTAAGCGATTTGGTCTTCCTGAAAAATATGCTTTGATAGGATTGAAGAGCCAAGTCCTCTCTTTTGACGAATTATCTTATTTACAGAATGAGTTCTTGAAAAAGCAAACAGTATGTGTCGCATTTCCTATTATCACATCAATTAACTATAAACATCCATTTAAGCATATTATTAAAATGCCGTTATCTCCAATGGATTGGTATGCCATAATTCGATATTCATCGGCATATATAGGTAATAACATGCATCCTATTGTAGTATCATTGCATAATGCAATTCCTTGTTATAGTTTGGATAATTGGGGATCTGTGAATTTTTGGGGTAAGAAATTGCATGATAATTCAAGTAAGGTTCTTGATATTCTTTCTCGCTATAACCTTGTAGATTATAGATGCGAAGTAGAGAATGGCAAATGTAATGTTTCTGTTGAAGAGATAATGGAGAAGATAAAGAAATACCCTATGGATAGAGTAAAACAGCAATCTCAAAAACAGCTTGATAGTTACAATTCGATGATGGAAGAAATACTGTCAAGACTTGAATCTCGTATTTCAAAATAGTTTTCTATGAAAGAGTTAACATCAATAGATAGGTCAAAGAGGTATATATCTATTATTCTTTGGATAGCTTGTTTGACTGAGGCAATATTTTTCTTCTCTTGGGAAAACTTGTGCGGATGTGCTGAACTTATCTATGGTTGGGGTATAGTGTCCGCTTTTGTGCTTAAACAAGAGTATATCCGACGTTATCCACTCCCTACGATTGCGATATTTGGCTATGCTTTTTGTTATCATGTACTTCCGTTATTGATTACATTGATAGAGGGTAAACCTATTACGTTTAACTTTCAGGTTCCCTATTCCACTTTCTTTAATCAGTTTTTGTTTATAACTACTACAGTTATAGCCTTTCGGATTTGTATTAGATTCTATAAGCAAAATAATATTCTGAACAAGATTTGGAACAAGATAGGTTATTTGACTCCACCATCCGATAAGATTATATGGATTCTTGGTTTCATGGGATTGGGATGTACTTTGATGAATTTGTCACAGCAGGGTGAAGATATTGAAGTACAAGCGACAGGTAACACCTTGGGTATCGTATTTAATACTCTTTCTAAACTATCAGTAGTTCCCGTTTGTTTGTTGTTCAAGAAGTTTTATAGCGCAGAAAATGGAAACATTCCGTATAAAAAGGTAGCTTACTATGTTGGTATGGTTATGTTGATAGGTATTGCATCGACCCGAAGGATGATGATATTCAATGCCGTAGCAACTATTATGTTGATAGGACTGTTTTCAAAATATTATTCAAACAAGAAGCTAATGTCAACAAAGTCTCTTGTAATGGTAATATTAGGAATATATCTAGCAACAGGACCGTTGGCTGATTTGGCCACAGCAATGATTTTGAGTCGTCAGAGAACTGGAACTGAATCTGCCAGCAAGACATTTGATTATGTATTAGATTTATACCAAGACAAGGAACGTTTGCATACCATGTATCAAATAGCTATGGTAAACACAGATAATGGGGGTAACAATTCTTATTCGTGGAGTGAATATTATGTGGATAATATTTTCTTGGATCGCTTCTGTAATCTTCGTGTGCTGGATGCTACGATATATAATGCTCAAAAATTAGGTTATGCTCATCCTATTGGGCAAAAATACTGGAGAACGTTTTGGATTAATGAGTTGCCATCTCCTTTAGCCAATTCTTTGGGTTTAAAGAAAGAAGTACAAGGAACAGTTTGCGACCATATGGTTATTGGTATTTTTGGTGATAGGTATAGCATATTTGGTAGTAAGGTAGGTGGAGACACGGGGATTGGTCTGTTTATTTTTGGTTATTGGTATTATGCAGTGTTGCTTCTTTCGTTGATTGCAGCCTTTTACTTTATGTGTTCGATTATAAATGTTAGAACTAGCAGTTTGAGCATACCAATTCCTGTATTGGCTACTTTTATGACCATGTGGTGCTTTTTCAATACTGCGAATGGCATCTTTACGACATTGTCAATTTTTACAAGAGCCAACCTAAATAGAATAGCGATATATTGTGTCGTTTTCTTTGTATTGAGATTATTAACTGTTAATTTTAGGAAATCATGAAATTAGGATTTATATTGCCTGCTGTTTGCATAGCAGGTAAAGGAGGAGTGCCTGTTCAGGCAAGAATGTGGAAAGAAGGGCTTGAAAATAATGGCGATCAAGTAGAAATGATTTCGCCATGGGGCGAATATGATTGGGAAACGTTTGATTACATAATTGTTTTTGGTATAGGTGAATTGTTGTTAGGATATGTGAGTTTACTTCGTCAGTATCCTAATATAAAGTTAGTCTGCGCTCCTATCATTGATTTTCCGAAGTCATTGAAAGAGTTTAGGTTTAGGGCAAGATTTTTTGGTAGCGTGAAGTTTAAGGTCAACAGACCGCTTCATGATCTATATTATTCTTGCAAATATTTTGATTTCTTCCTGGCTCGTTCTGAACATGAAAAGAGATATATTGTTGAAGGTCTTGGTGTAGATGCTAACAAAGTAGAAATCGTACCATTGTCCATTCGTTTCACAGAAGTTTTGCCAGATGTAGATTTGAAATCTAAGGAAAACTTCTGTCTTCATGTCAGCAGATTGAGCTTTTGGGGTAAGAATGTAGAACGATTGATAGAAGCAGCCAAGAAATATAAGTTCCAATTGAAGTTGGCTGGATCTTTATTCGGGAAGGGTGATAAGGAATGGCTTGATAAGCTGATAAAAGATGCACCTAATATAGAATATGTAGGATTTCTTTCGGAGGAAGAATTAAAGATTTATTACAAAAGAGCCAAAGTGTTCGCTCTTCCAAGCATAGTGGAAGGTGTTGGCTTTGTGGCATTGGAAGCTGCTGTATATGGAGCGGAAATCGTACTGACTGATATTGGTGCTCCCAAAGAGTATTACGATGGTAGAGCTTTCCTTGTCAGTCCATACGATGTGGATGCTATTGGTAAAGCTGTGGTCAATGCTTTGCAAGAAGGTAAGTCTCAGCCTGGGTTGAAACAATACATCGTGGAAAATTACTCTTTTGATGTCTTGTCTAAAAGACTCCATGATGTTCTTCAGAAAAGAGTATAACACATAAAGATTCAATATTATGCTTTTTAATTCATTAGAGTTTATCATATTCTTTCCTATTGTATTTACTTTGTATTGGCTGGTTCGCAGAAATGCCAACTTACAGAATTTAGTTCTAATTATAGGAAGTTGTGTGTTCTATGCCTGGGTTGATTGGATATTTCTTTTTCTGATAGGCTTTACAGCAGTTTTTACTTATCTGACAGGTCGGATGTTGGATGGTGAGCAACCTGTCAAAAAGAAGAAATGCTTCGTGGCAATCAATGTTGTAGTGAATCTAGGCATTTTGGGATTTTTCAAATACTACAATTTCTTTGCGGCAAGTTTCAATAGTACCTTCCAAAGTGTGGGTGTCAATCTGGATATACCTACATTGCAGTTGGTACTTCCAGTAGGAATTTCTTTCTATACTTTTAAGGCTATCAGTTATTCTGTGGATTGCTATAAGGGCAAAATGGGGGGACAAGATCTTACAGCAGTGTTCAGCTATCTCCTGTTCTTTCCACAGCTTTTAGCAGGTCCTATTGAAAAAGCGAGAGATTTGTATCCTCAGTTCCTTAAGGCAAGGACGTTCGGATATCCCCAAGCTGTAGATGGCTCGAAGTTGATTATATGGGGATTATTTAAGAAAATAGTCATTGCGGACACGGCTTGTGGCATCGTCAACTCAATATATGGAGACGTTGGTTCATACAATTCTTCAGCTTTATTGATATGTGCTATTTTGTATTCTTTCCAGATATATGGAGATTTCTCGGGATATAGCGATATGGCGATAGGCATAGGTAAGCTATTGGGTATAGAGTCGAAGAAGAATTTCAATTTGCCATATTTGTCAAGAGATATAGCTGAGTTTTGGAAGCGTTGGCATATATCCTTGAACACATGGTTTGTGGAGTATGTCTATATTCCTCTCGGCGGTAGTAGGGTTTCCAAGTATGTCACGATACGGAATACTTTTATCATCTTCCTTCTGAGTGGCTTGTGGCATGGTGCCAACTGGACGTTCATTTGCTGGGGACTGTATCATGCCCTGCTGTTTGTTCCCTTGTTGTTGTTGGGCAAGACGAAGAGATTTGGTAAGTATGAGAGAGGCAAATCTATTAGTTCAAGAGAGTGGATGCATATCTTGTGTACATTTGCATTGGTTACAATAGGTTGGGTGATTTTCCGCTCACCTGATATACAGACGGCTTTCCACTATATAGTAAAGCTATTTATGGTTACGGACTATGGTATCCCAAATATCAACTCCAAGCGACTCTTCACTATTTTGGAGTGTACGATGGCTATAGCTTTTGTTACTATTATGGAATTACGGCACAAAACGGACAATGTTGTGCTTTCGTTCCGAACAAAATATGTAGCAGTCAATTATATGGGGTATCTGATAGTGGCAGCATGGGCTATATTGTTCTACGCCGTAGGTCAAACATTTATATACTTTCAATTCTAAGAGAAGATGAAACGATATATCACAAAAGTTATTTTGTTTGTAGGTGCTCTTTTCTTGTTGCTGGTTGTCATTGGAATGATATTGCCATACAATAAGGATGGTTACATACGAGCGCAGAAATTTAAAATGAATGTCTTGGATAATCCGAGCAGAAAGCCCACCATCGTTATTTTAGGTGGTAGCAATGCTGCTTTTGGATATGATACGAAAGAGTTGAATGATAGTTTGTCAATGCCCGTCTTCAACGCAGGGTTGCATGCAGGTATGGGAATGAAGTTCTTCTTGGATGATTGTTCTCAATATCTGAAAAAGGGGGATGTGCTGGTGTTTAGTCCAGAATATGACCAGTTCTATGGAAATCTGAATGATGGTCAGAGCGAGATGACGGATGCATTCTATCTATACCATTGCCTTTATCCTGGAGAAATGTCATATAAACAGATTATTGGTGTCATTCAGAATACTCCTTCTTATCTCAGAAAAAAGATAGAGTATAATCTGGTTGCACTTGCCCACTTAAAGACCGACCCTGTTTATACTTTGTCATCAGTAAACAAATACGGTGATGTAACTTGGCATTGGTATCATACAAAGGCGCATAGTGCTCCTGACGGTCTTGGCTTGGACAGTGAAAGCGGTGCTTTTAATGAAAGTGCATTTACTTATCTTGTGGCGAAGCTGAATGAACTGAAACTTAAGGGCGTGACCATCGTGATGTATCCTGCTGCTTTCGAGCAGGACGCTTTTAAAGGTAGTACCAAGAGCATTGAATACATATCCAAAAGACTTCGCCTTGCAGGATTCCCTTACATCTGTGATCCGAGAGATTGTTCTTTCCCTAAGAATGATTTCTATGACACCAATTATCACCTGAATCATCAAGGGGCTTTATTACACAATAAACACCTGATTAAAACTCTGAAAAAGATTAAATATTAATATAAATGAAAGTACTTCAGATAAATACATTTTATGGCTATGGTAGTACCGGCCGAATCATGCGAGAAATAAAGGAGGTTGCAGAGGCTGATGGAATAGAGAGCTATGCCGCCTTTGGATTTGATTATAATCCAACAAGTGAGGAGAAGAAAACTGTCTATCGTATAGAGAGTGACCGAGAATTACTTGTTAGTAAACTCTGGACAAAAATCACAGGACATCATGGGTTCAATAATAAGTCTGAGACAAAGAGGCTCTTGGCATGGATTGATAAGGTGCAACCAGACATCATCCACATGCATAACATTCATAACCATTATGTGAATGTCCGTATACTCTTGGAATATATTGCCAAGAAAAATATTCCTTGCGTTCTGACAATGCATGATTGTTGGACTTTTACAGGGCACTGTGCTTACTTTGATTACTCAGGATGTGACAAGTGGAAGACAGGGTGTCATCATTGCCCAAGCTTGAGGGATTATCCCAAGACGTTTGCGCAGATAGATCCTTCTCCTTGGAACTATAAGATGAAACAGCGACTGTTCGCACCTCTCCATATCACTTTTGTTTCTCCATCGCAATGGCTCTGCGATTTGCAGCGGCTCTCGTTCTTGAAGGATAAACCTTGTGTGGTTATCAACAATGGTGTGGATACAGAGGTGTTCCGTCCCATCAAGAGCAATGTCAGAGAGGAATATGGCATAGGGAATCGAAAGATGATTCTTGCCGTGGCTGGTGGTTTGGCTCCTCGTAAAGGAAGAGAGTATCTGTTGAAGTTGCCGACTTTGCTTCACGACGATGAGGTGTTGGTACTTGTAGGCTTGCAAAAGGGACAAGAGGCACTGCTTCCAAACACTCCCAAGGTAATCGGTATCCATCGCACAAAAACCTCAGATGAATTGGTTGGCTTGTATTCCGAGGCTGATGTTTTTATCAATCCTACCCTTGAAGACAACTTCCCTACTACTAATATTGAGGCTTTGGCTTGCGGTACGCCAGTGGTGACATTCCGAACAGGGGGCAGTGTGGAGGTTGTAATTCCAGAAACAGGTCTTGTGGTGGAGCAAGGAGATATGAAAGGCTTGCTTGCCGCCATTAGAGATGTCTTAGCTAAGGGCAAGTCGCATTATACTTATGCTTGTAGAAAGAAGGCTGTGACAGACTACAACAAAGATGTGCAGTATGAAAAGTATATAGAATTGTATAACAAAATTATTACGCATAAAATATAAATTATGGGACTATTTCATAAAATAACTTTTGTTCCTCGCTTTATTCGTCAAGTATTTTATCTGCCATTTAACCGATTGATTTTCAAATCAGCAGGGGCAAGTATTGGAAGTAATTTCAACGTGAAAAATCGCTTCTATCTAAAACTTTATCCGAAAGGAACATTGACGATTGGCGATGACTTTACCATTTATAGTGGTGAGGCAATCAATCCTATTACAAGGAATGTCAAAGGTTGTTTTTTCATAAATGGGGGGGCAAATTTGACTATAGGGCATAATGTGGGAATGAGTTCTCCGACAATATGGTGTGATGAGAGAATTGTCATAGGTAATGATGTTAGGATTGGTGCTTTGGTAACGATAATGGATACAGATTGTCATAGCTTGAAGTATGAGGACAGAATGAATGGAGACAAGAAGACAAAGACAAGACCTGTAGTGATAGAGGAAGGGGTATTGATTGGTGCTCAGTCTATTGTCTTGAAGGGAAGTCATATAGGTGCTCATTCTGTTATCGGTGCTGGTTCTGTTGTTTGTGGGAATATCCCTTCTGACTGTATTGCAGCAGGAAATCCTTGTAAGGTTATAAGAAAATTGTAAGATGGAAAAGAAAATAAAAGTTTTAGTAATAACGTATCTTCCATGGCGTGAAGATAATAATATAGGCAATTCATATTCTAACATTTTTGCTAACACGCAAGATAAGTATGAATTTGCACATATTTATGTGCGTAATGGAATGCCGCAAAACACTCTTGCTAAAGATTATTATCATATCTCTATCATCAAGATGATGAAGAGAATGCTTAAGCCGAATCTTGTAGTAGGTGAGCGGATGAAAATAGAGGATTCTTCTCAGACTGAAAAACCTCAATTCTCTTCGTTCTTTAATAAATTAAGAATGTTAAGATGGCCGGTGTTTTTTCTAGTTGAAGAATTATTTGGTTTGTCTAACTGTTGGAAAACAAAAGAGTTTGATCAATTTATAGATGATTTTAATCCTGATATTGTTTTTGGAACTTTGCCTGACGGTCCATTGATTAGTAATTTGATGTTGTATGTTAAGAAAAGAAAGAATATTCCTTTAATTACTTATCCATGGGATGATTATTACTCTTTGAAGCATACCAACTTATCACCTATTTTTTGGATTAGAAAAATTATGCAAAGACACTATCTGTTTAAAACTGCTAAGCAGAGCGATTTTCTTTATGTTATTTCAAATTTGATGAAAGAGGAATACGAGAAATGTTTTCATAAAGATTGTCGAATTTTATTTAAGGGGTATCATTTCAATGTAGATCAGCCTATAGAATATCGAAAGCTATCGTTACCAATCCATCTTGTTTATATGGGAAACATTGGTGCTGGTAGATGGAAAACTCTTGCTTTGTTAGCATCTGCAATTAAAGAAATTAATCAGGATGGTCAGAAGTTTATACTTGACATTTATACACTTTCTCCATCTGATGATAAAATGAAAAGTGCATTGAATATTGAAGGATGTTCAAAACTTAATCTTCCAGTGCCGAATGATGAAAAGAAAAAGGTAATGGATGCTGCCGATATACTTCTGCATGTAGAACCATTTAATAAGTCCGAATATCAATTTTACAGAGCTTCTTTTTCAACAAAATTAGTTGATTACTTCTATTCTGCAAAATGTATATTAGCCATTGGAGGAATGACAGCTTCAACAGATTATCTTGTTCGTAATGATGCTGCCATCTGTATAACTGACAAAAGTAAAATAAAAGAAAGTCTTATAAAAATAGTTGACAAGCCTCAATTGATTAATGAATATGCTAAAAAGTCTTGGGATTGTGGATTAATCAACCATCAGATAGATAAAATACAGACAAGAATGTACAATGATTTTAAAAGTTTGTTACCAAAATGATTATAAAGAATTTGAAAGTAAAGTTCTTTCTTTACAATAATTTGTTTCCGATTTTATCGAAAATTAATCGTTTGTTTTCCCATAAAGATTCTCAAATTTTACTTTATTGTAACTTGAGTTTTAGAGATAACAATCGTGCTGTATATGAATATTTAATAGGCAATGGATATAATAAAAAGTACAGAATAATTGTATCCTCTTCTGATTACAAAAAATATTTGGTTGATTCTCCTCATAATGTTGAATTTGTTGGACCAATAAAGGCAATACTTTCTTTTTTCAGAAGTAAATACGTTTTTTATTGTATTGGAAAAATTCCGATAGAACCAGCAAAAGACCAAACTATAATTCACATGGAGCATGGTATGCCTTTCAAAGATGCTTCAGAGGGACAGTCTAAATATAGCACCAAGAGTCAGCATTATACATATGTGATGGCAACAGGTAAATGCTTCATAAAGCCGCAAGCTCGCATTTATGGTGTTCCGGAATCTAAAATTGTTATAGCAGGAAATCCTAAATGTGACCCGCTGTATTTGCCAAATCCTCAGTATGATTTTGGTGAATATAAAAAAATCATTCTTTGGGCACCAACTTTCCGTAAATCTGTTAGTATGAATATGCAGGATACTACAGAAGAACAGCCAATTTTGCCAATTGTTGATATAAAAGATTTCCAACGTCTTAATTCATATTTAAAGGAACTTAGAGTAAAAATAGTAGTGAAGTTACATCCAGAACAAGATCTGTCGAAATATGATGTTGTAGATATGGATCATTTCATTTTACTTAGTCATCAAGAATTCTTAAGAAGAGGAATGGATTTGTATCGCTTTATGAAGCAGTGTGATGCAATGATTACAGACTATTCTTCTATTTTCTATGATTTCTTATTGTTGGACCGTCCTATTGGTTTTACAGAAGATGATATTGATGATTATGCTGGTAAACGTGGTTTCGCTATGGATCCAGATAAATATCGTCCAGGAATGAGAATCAGAAAATATGATGATATTTGCAAGTTCGTGAAAAACCTAGCAGATGGTGTTGATTCTTATAAAGAAGAGAGAAAAGAAATAAATGCTCTTGTAAATGAGGACATGAAAGGTAACTTCAGTGAAAAAGTTCTTAAGATTATGGGTATAAAAATGTAGTATATGAAAACGGTTATTACATATGGTACGTATGACCTTCTTCATCAAGGTCATATAAATCTCTTACGTCGAGCTAAGGAATTGGGAGATTACCTTATAGTGGGTGTCACCAATGATAGCTTTGATAGAGATAGAGGTAAATTGAATGTTCGCAATAATGTCTTGGAACGTGTGGAAGCTGTTAAAGCTACTGGGTATGCAGACAAGATTATAATTGAGGACTATGTCGGTCAAAAAATCGATGATATTCAAAAATACAATGTTGACATATTCGCTATAGGTTCGGATTGGGAAGGAAAATTTGATTACCTTAATGAATTCTGCGAGGTTGTTTATCTACCAAGAACTCAAGGTATATCATCTACAATGCTTCGTAACGAATCGCAGGATGTTGTAAAGGTTGGAGTTATCGGTTGTGGTCGTGTGGCAGATAGATTTCCTTCTGAAGCATCTGTAGTTAGTGGAGTTGATGTTGTTGCTGCTTATGATATTGATGAGGCTAAAGGCAAAAATTATGTTTTAAATCATGAAAACATAAATGTTTGTCAAAATGTAGATGATTTATATGATTTTGTAGATGCAGTTTATATAGCAACTCCTCATCTTTCTCATTACCAAGATATTAAAGAAGCTATTTTGGCTCATAAGCATGTGCTCTGTGAAACTCCATTGGTATTAGAAAAGGCTCAGGCACAAGAACTATATCAGTTGGCTGAAGATAGTGGGGTCATTTTAATGGAAGCAAACAAAACGGCTCATTGTCCTGCTTTTAATCACTTAATGGTGATTATAAAATCAGGATTGATAGGTGATGTGGTTGACATAGAAGCTTCCTTGTCACAACTTCTAGATAAAAATGGTCGTGAGTTTGATCCTAATCAAGCGGGTGGTTCCATGTATGAGGAAGGAAGTTATCCATTATTACCTATAATCAAGTTGATGGGTATCAATTATGAGAATTTGAATCTTTATTCTCGTATGGAGAATGGTATTGATGTTTATACACGTGGAGTTTTCCATTATCCTAAAGCTACTTGTTCTTTTAAGGTAGGATTGGGTGTAAAAACAGAAGGATGCTTGGTGATTTCAGGAACCAAGGGATATGCTTATGTGCCAGCACCATGGTGGAAGACGGATTATTTTGAGTTGCGTTATGAAAACCAAAACGATAATAAAAAGTATTTCTATAAATGGGATGGTTTTGGTTTGCGTTATGAGATACAGGAATTCATCAGTTGTATAGTAAACAAACGTTTCTCTTCTGCCCGTTTGCGTAGAAAAGAGAGTATTTGCATGGCACAAGTGATGGAACAATTTATGAATCGAAAAAACTTTTTTGAAATTTAAATATTATTGATATGATTAATTTCACAGTAGGTCCTGTACAGTCTAGTGAAGCTGTACGGGCAATAGGTGCAGAACAGGTACCTTATTTTAGAACATCTGAGTTTTCTGATGTTATGTTTGAGAACGAAAAACTCATTAAGAAGTTTGCAAAAGCTTCAGATGATTCAAAAGTTATATTCTTAACCTCTTCAGGTTCAGGAGCGATGGAAACTGCTATCATGAATACCCTCACACCTGATGATAAGGCATTGGTCGTGAATGGTGGTAGTTTTGGTCATCGTTTTGTCGAATTGCTTGAACTTCATCATATTCCATATACAGAGATTAAACTAGAGCATGGAAAGGCGTTGAAAGCCGAGCATCTTGCTCCATATGAGGGACAAGGTTATACTGCATTCTTGGTTAACAAGCATGAGACTTCAACGGGTGTTCATTATGATATGAACTTAATTAGTGATTTCTGCAAGCATAACCAACTGTTCTTGATAGTTGATTGTATCAGTACTTTCTTAGCAGATCCTTTTGATATGAAGGAGTTGGGGGCTGATATTATGATTACTGGTAGTCAGAAAGCATTGGCTTGTCCTCCTGGTATTTCTGTAATGGTACTTTCTCCAAAGGCAATTAATCGAGTTAACAATACTAAGTGTGTATGTCAATACTTTGATTTGAAGATAGCATTGAAGAATATGGAACGTGGGCAGACTCCTTGGACCCCAGCTGTTGGTATTCTTCGCCAAATCAATGCGCGCTTGAAGGAGATTGATGCTAATGGTGGTGTTGAAGGAGAAATAGCAAGAATCGGTGCTTTGGCAACTTACTTCCGAGAGCAGATAAAAAATCTGCCTTTTGAAATCGTATCAGAATCTTTATCAAATGCTGTAACACCGCTTCATCCTACAACCGCTTCTGCTTACGATATCTTCTTGAAGATAAAGGATGAGTATGGTATGTGGATTTGTCCTAATGGTGGAGATATGAAGGATACTATCTTCCGTGTCGGACATATAGGAGCATTGACAACAAAAGATTATGATAAGTTGATTGCTGCATTCCAGGATTTACAGAAAAAAGGGGTGATTTAATCATCCCTCTTCTGTAAAGATATCTAATAGGTAGTTTGGCTTGTTTATGGATACGATTGATATTTCTCAAAACATTCAAGACTTCAAGCAGGTGTTTGAAAATGAGAGTAGAATCATTTTCTCTGCTAGGTTTGGAGATGGTAAATCTTACTTTCTGAAAGAGTTCATGAAGAGCTATGATGAAAAGAAGAATGATTACTATTTCATCACTCTCCATCCTGTAAACTACGTGGTTGAGGAGAATCGGGATGTTATTGAGTATGTCAAGCGTGATATTCTGTTTCAACTCATAAAAAATAATCGTATCTATGACTTTAAAGAGGGGTATGATAAGATATTCGATGCGGTATGCAACAAAGAGTCTTTGTTAAAGTTAGGCGACTTTGTTGCTTCAATCATTCCCATAGAAGGATTGAAAGATGGGTATGAGGCTTTGAAAGATCTTGTTTCTACCATTCATGAGAAATATAAAAGTCAAGATGTTCTTCATGTAGTAGATGACTACCTCAATGGATTTTATGGAAAGTCGGGTAGTATCAGCGAATGTGATGCTTTTACTTATCTTATCCAGAAGTCTTTGGAGCAGATGATGGCAAAGTCCGTTTTGATTATTGAAGATTTGGACAGGATAGATCCTGCTCATCTGTTCCGTATCATGAACGTCTTATCCTCTCAGGTTGATAATCCCTATTATTCGGAGGTTCCTAATGGCAACAAGTTTGGCTTTGATAAGATAATCCTTGTTATGGATTACGAGATAGCCAAGCATCTCTTTCACCATTTCTATGGTAAAGAGGCGAACTATGAAGGCTATATGAATAAGTTTCTGAATACCTTGCCCTATTCATATTCTATAAGAGAAGAGGCGCATAGGCAAGTTAGGCAAAAGATTCTTGATATCTGCAAGACTGTGGTATTTTTAAGTTTAGACCAAAAACTTTCTGATAACCCGAAAGATAGAATTTCATTTCAGCTTGCACTTAATAACTCTTCTGTTAGAAGATGTAAAGAATTCCTTGATTTAGATGTCAATTCGCTGATTCGTAAAGAATGGTTGAATGGTGAATATTCTATACCAACTGATAGTACTTGGGTAAGAATACTTGTTTGTTATCGTTTTTTTATGCCAGATAAGTCCATAAGATCTATCATGGAGGCTATGATCCATGGATTTTCTGATTTGCAATTAGCAGAGCTTGCAATGCCTTTTTATTGTGCAGTTAATGGGGAAAGATACTTTTACCTGCAAATAAATGATGATATGTATATGATAAGATATAATGCTATGCTTAACTTGGTGACTAATGGTGTTGTAAGGAATCAGGGCAATGTTGTACCTGAAAGTATAGCTAATATCAAAAAGGTATTGTATAATATAGAGAGCAGTATATGTAATCTTTTGATAGGATAGGTCTTTTGAAACTTTTACGTTTATGGATACTATTTTAAACAAATAACAATATGGTATTTGGTGTTCCTTTTCAATGTGATATGTGTGGGACGGTTATTAGGCTTAAAATCCAAGCAGATAACAGTTTGTATAGCTATGACTACCCTGTAAGTGTAAAGTGTCCCCAATGTGGTAATATCTTAGAATTTCGATATACCAGGAAAAACGGTATACTGCCTAGAGATTATAAGGTTGCTGAAGACACAAAAACGGAATATGATTTTTATTATTCTGCTTTTCTGCCTATTGGAATAGGGCTTTATATGAGACCATCTGAGCAAATAGGTTTTACTCCATTTATGGAACTCGGGATGTATTACCTTCCGGAAAATATTGTTGGTCATAATTATAGAGGAAATTTGTTCCTAACAAACATTTACCCATATCGTACTGTTTTTAAAGATGTACTACCGATTTATCGAAAGGGCAATGTTGCTGCATATTCAAAAAAAATAGCAAAGATTTTCGATTTAGGCAAAAGGTTCACACCGATTACCGATATTAAAATCTGTAGGAAAAATCTATTAGAACTTTTGAAATGTACGTATGAAAATTTAGCAACAGATAAGTATGTTGAAGGTATTGTTACTCCATTTTTATCGGAAACTTTGGATATAGCGCACATGGATGGTTTGAAAGCACCGTACGTTATGGCTACAAATATCGTTAATTATAATCAATGGCAAAATAGTTCTTTTGATTTTATTGCTAACATGGTTGCTAAGTTTGAAAAGTACATACCTAGCTTATTCTATTGTACTGTTGGTGATTTTAAAGAAAGCCATAATCCTCCTATGAATGTTTATACAATTAGTTTGGACGAAGCTATTACGGATTATGATATTTCATTTAATCTGATAAAAGAATTATTTCCTTTGATTGTTTCTCTTTCTAATCATAGATTAACTGATCATGCAAATGTATTTCCAAATAAAGATGGGGGGATGAAAGGCATTGAAACTGTAAAAGAGTTCTATGAATTACCAGATGGATTAAAGATGGATAAATTACAGGATTATCCAGAAATAGTTAACTTCTTAGCTGGAGGATTTAATACGAAGATAAGAAATGGAATTGGACATCGAAGATGCTGTTTAGTAGATAATACTCAGAATGTACAGTTTTATTACAAGCAAAATAACTTAGATGAACATTATGATGTTCAACTTGTAGATTTGTGTTATCTTACAATAATTAATCTCCTGCACATTATGGAATTTGTACTATTAATTGAAAAGTTAAAACGATAAATATGGATATACATGAAATTACTTTAAAAAGGCAAATTGATTTCAATAATCAATGGCCTAAAATTAAATGCTTGGAATTGGAGTCTGTTGAAAAGTTTAGGCAAAAACTTAGTGATTGCAAGTTAGAGCAATTATTAGTTCCTATGCATTGGGACGAAGATAAGACCTTTGCTTTATTTACTCGTAGTCATACTCTAGCAAAAATCTTTTCTTCAACACTTGATATGTATGAAGTCTTGCCCTTCAGTCCAGATATTGCTTTTGATATTATCTGGCGTGCCTTAGAAATTTCAATGAAATTTATATCACAAAATAATTGGGGATATACAGCAAAAAGGAGTTTCGGGGATGTTTTAAACAAAACATGTACCGATATAATAGCTCCTTTAGCTAATCGCGAACCTTGCATAAAGGAATTATTTGAAAGCATTATTGAAAAAACATCGGTGGTTTCTTTACGTTACTTGATTGCAAGACTCTATTTTAAGATGGATTTATCTGTATCTCCACAAGTAGAATTCGTAAGAAAGCGAGCAAATGAAATACTTGGATGTGATGTAATTGAGGCTATTAGGAATAAATATGTAGGTGCAGATGATAAAATGAATGCTTTAAACCAGCGAAATGCTGCACTACTTTTGTTGCTGATACTTCGCGGTAAAGAAGTGGATATAGAAGGAAAAGTGCTGAAACCATTAGAATTAGAAAAGCGCATTGAACTTTATGTAAGTTGTGTAATATATTCCAGCAGATGCGAGAGATTTCATGGCGACTATTATTCTCCTTTGAAAAGTAGTTTGGCAGACTTGGCTACTTACTATGAATATTATTTCTTGCTTATATATACATACTTCTTATGGGGAATTGTAATGTTTAAAATTCAGCAATTAGAAGGAGAACATGAAGCTTTGACTGTATCAGCAATGTGCGATAGTATAAGTAATTCATTATCTAATCTCGCTATTTTGCCTAATAAATAAGCTGATGGAAAGAGTTAAATATTATTCGAAGAACGACCTTGGTAATGGGTTTCAATTGCTGCAGACCGAAAAAGTGCTTGATAGATATCAAGAAGGGCAAAGCTATTCCAATATAAACGACGTGTTGGAATTATATAATGTGAAATTGTTTCTTGATAATGGGCTATCTTTATGTTCTTGGACAGTGGAGCAGATAGACAACTATAAGCAGAAAACAAAAGGATTCGGAAGGGATATTGTTGTTTTCTTTAGAGAACAAAATAGTATAGAAGGACTTTTGAATGATGTTGATTTTGCTTACTATCAAGATTTTTGGGATATAATTGAGTCTTTCGGACTCTTGGATTTGTTGACAGAAGAAACTATAGAGTCTATTTTGAAGATAGATCCAGAGCAGATAGAGTATATACTTCATTGCAAGGAAATCGTTCGAAAATATGATGATACTCTCTGTACATTTCTACTCTCGTACCCGAAAGCGATCAATTTGCTTTTGCACACATATTTAATAATAGATACCGACTTCGATAAACGTAAGTTGTATTTACCAAAATCTTTGTCGATAGAGCAAAAAAGACAAATTGTAGAAGATTATCTTAAAAGTGGAAAGGCCTCATTAAATGTTGTTCAGCTTATAATGCAAGCTAAAGACGTAGATGGTTTTTCTTTAACTCCCAAAATTAAATTGCTGGCTAAAAAGTTGGAGCCACAATTAAATGTAGTTCCAGAGGATGCAATTGTTGCATTTTGTCAAACAGGATGTTCTATACAATTTAGTAAAGAAAAGGGCATTCCTCATAAAAAAGCATGGCTTGATGGCTTGATATTTAACTATGTATATAGTGAGGAATACCTAGATTCTTTATATGAAGATCAATTGCTGGATGTATTTGTTTCTTGTTTTGAATATTTAGATTCATGTGGATTATTGAAGCTTTGCTATAATTGGCATGAAGACGATATATTAGAGAGAGTTTGCACAAAAGAGGTCAAGGGATTTTATCCAATCAATAAATTTTTCCGGATGAAAAATAATATAGCTGTCAGTCAGCTGGCTATGTTTGATGCTTATCTTCGTAGAAAAGGGAAATCTCTAGAAGTAATCATCAAGTCTTATTATGAAAATCATTTCAAGAAAGCTTATGGATTTCCTTCTTTGTCATTGAATCTAGCTAAAGATGAGGAAGATTTTGTAAATAAGAACAAGGTGATAGCACCAGAGATGGAATCTGTTGTCAAACAATTCAACTTGTTTGTTGAAGAAGGTGAGATTGATCCTGAATTATTCCAAATGAGCATGCCTTTACCGATTAGTCTTTCAAAGAGTTTGCTTTGGGGAAGGCATAAGTATGTGGTTTGGGGAGATAAGTGTCAAGAGGTGTTTACCCCGATGAAGTTGTTGTTCTCTGATCAGTCTTTATTGAGTTTTGTGGAACCTTTCAAAGACAAACGATATCATACATTATTTGAATTATTGACTCACGAGTTATGTGTGGAATATGATAAATATGAGAATCATCAACGACCTAAAATTGACTATCTAATAAGCCAGGGATATTTGATTATTGATAATGGATTAGTCAAGCTGTCTTCTAGCCCAAGAATTGAAATCTTAGGCTATATGTATAAGAAAACAGAAATGGTTTATTATTGCCATACACCACAAGTTAGGGCAGAGATAGATGTTATGGTAAAAGAAGGAATTTTGAGCTATGATGATTATTTGCTGAGTCCACAAGAACGTCATTATATTAATTTCTTTTTGAATGCTTCTGAGTATTCAAATGGCATGCAATTGAGAAACAAATATTCTCATGGAGCAATGTCTTGTCTGGATTCGGAAGAAGAGCATAAAAACGCATATTATTATTTTTTGATGATATTTGTTATCATTCTTTTAAAGATGAATGATGATATGAACTTAGCTTTACGGTTGAATGAAGCTATAAAAAGAGGAAAGGAATTAGTATGAGATACGTAGAAACTGGTCGCTGTATCTGGTGTGGCAAAACAGAACCAGAGGTAAGCTTTAGGGCTGCTCCTCATAACGTTCCGCATAACCTAGGTAGCGATGATATAGGATTTGACGTTTGTGATGATTGCAATCATTATTTTGGAACCGCAACACGAGGTGTTCCTTCATGCGACCTAGCATTTAAGGAGATATTCAATGCTTTTTGGATATTTGGTCATAATTTGGATGAGAATACACATAAGAGATTTAGTTCTGTATTCTTCAATTATTATCATTCCAAGCGTACTATAAAGGTTAGAAGTAATTTTAATTCTAGAGTAATAACCAGGCAATTCAAAAGATCTCTCTATGAAGTGTTCTTGCAAAAATACCATCAAGTAACAGAAAATGGTAACCATCCAATGTTTGAAATGGTTCGCCAATTTGCACGTTATAATATTGGCAATCCGCATGTATTTTATGTTTTCAATAATATCATATTGTGCCCTGGTGAAGACCAACGACTTGAACTTCCCATGAACAAGAATGTAATTGATGAGATGATGAAATCTGGATTATATCGCTTTTGGATGGGCAATCAGCTTTTTTTATATAGAGGTTTTACCTATTGCTTTTCAGGTAAATGGGTATAACTTTTTACGAGAAGAAGCTAAAACGATGTTACTGCCAGCACGTGGAAACGAAAGGATTTTTGAATTCACTGATGTTATGCAGTTGGATATCTTTATGTTGAGATTTAATAGTAATGTGAAATAATATGAATATACTTTTTATAGGAGGAGCAGGATTTATTGGCTCCAGTTTGGTCAAGCAGTTTTTGACAAACGAAAAATATAATGTTTTTGTTGTAGAACCAGAGTTTGCTAATGTGTCGAGACTTGATGGCCTTAATGTGAATATTTACCGAGAGGCTTTGGGTAATATCGACAAGGTTGAAAAGATTTTGGTTGGAAACAAGATAGATGTTGTGGTTCATCTTGTATCTACGCTTATACCAGGTAGTGGATATGATGATTTCAACAATGAGTTTAAGAACATGATATTCCCTTCTATCAAGTTGATGGAAATTTGTGCCAAGGAGAATATCAAGTTTGTTTATTTCTCTTCTGGTGGTACTATATATGGTAATCGTTCAACGATGCTACCATTTGTTGAGACAGATGAAATGGCACCTATTTCTTACTATGGCTGGTCAAAGCAAATGATGGAGAATAGTATTCTTTTTAAGAATCGTACAGAAAAGTTGAAGTACTTAATTGTTCGTCCATCTAATCCATATGGTCATGGTCAAAATTTACATGGTAAGCAAGGATTGGTGGCTGTAGCAATTGGTAAGATCTTGGAGAATAAACCTGTAGAAGTTTGGGGTGATGGCTCGGCAATCCGTGATTATATCTATATTGATGATTTGGCAAAGGTATTCTATCAGTTGATAGATAAGGATGTCTACAACGAGACCGTTAACTTGGGCAGTGGCAGAGGTTATTCTGTGAATGATATTCTTGCTTTCTTGAAGATTATCACAAAGAAGGATTTTAAGATTGTCTATGAGAATGCCCGCCCTATGGATGTGTCTAACATGGTTTTGGATACTGAAAAGATGCAACGTTTGGCACAAGTTGAGTTGACTCCTATGTTGAATGGTATCTCTACTTTTTATAATGAATCTGTAAAATAGTTAATGGTTATGAAGAGAATTGCAATTATTGCAGGTGTACTCCATTCTGGCGGAAAACGAAATCTTATTATGGAGTATTACCGACATATTGATAGAACCCAGATTCAGTTTGACTTTATCTGTGATTCTGATTCAAATGGTATTCCTGAGGAAGAAATTCTTTCTTTAGGTGGCAGGGTTTATAAGGTTGCTCCTTACAAGCATATTGGAGCGCATATGAGAGAGACTTATAAAATATTGAAGGACAACAACTATGAAATCATGCATGCCTTTGATAATACATTGAATGTCTTTCCTATGTTCTTAGGTTGGCTAGCTGGAGTAAAGGTTAGAATTTCTGAGAGTATATCTAAAGGTGACAAGAATGAGAAGAAAACTATAGTAAAATTGGCTCTTCGTCCTTTCTCCCATTGGTTTGCTAATTACTACATGGCAAATTCTATAGATTGTGGAGTTTGGCAATTTGGTAAGAAAACCTATGATAAAGGTGGTATTACAATATTCAAGACTGTAATCAATGCTGATGCCAATGCTTTCGATAAGGTTCTTAGAGATGAAACCAGAAAGAAGTTTGGATGGGAAGACAAGGTGATCTATGGCTTTATCGGACGATATGTTGATCAGAAGAATCCTCTTTTCTTGATTGATATATTCAATGCTATTGCTAAAAATCAGCCTAATGCTAAACTTGTAATGATTGGCTTTGGCGAATTAGAAAAGGCAATGCATGAAAAGATAAAGGAATATGGATTGCAAGATAGAGTAGAGGATTTAGGTCGCCGTGATGACATCAAGCAATTTTATAATGCTTTTGATGCATTCTTGCTACCAAGTTTGTATGAGGGTATGCCTGTTGTTGGCATAGAAGCTCAATGTGCAGGTTTACCAATCTTCTTCTCTAAGAATATAACAGAAGAGACTACAGCTTCAGAGTTGGCTCACTATATAGGAATAAATGAATCGCCTGAAGTTTGGGCTGATACTATTATCAATGTGGTGAATGCAAATCTTGGCAAGCGAAGAAGCTATGCTGAAGAGGTAAAGAAGAATGGATTTGATTCTCACAGCGAAGCAATGAGAATGATGAAATTTTATCTGGATAAATTATAGAAAGAGATTTCTTCAAAGGTGTTGTATTAACTGGTGGTAATGGTACACTCCAGTATCCTGTCACAAAGGGTATCTGCAAGTAGCCGATACCAATTTTCGACAAGCCGATGATATATTATCCTGTCTCGATTTTGATGTTGGCAGACATCCGGGTGATTCAATTTATCTCTACATTGTTTGACAGTCTTGTTTGATACTACTCCCCATGATTCCCTTTCTGAGGTATCAACCTTTATTGAAGTCATGGAGAAGCGCCAGGAATTGAAGGTTGCTTGCCTGGAAGGTATCGCATACCGACAAGGTTGGATTACTGTAGAACAATTGAGAGAGAATGCTCAGCCAATGTTGAAGAATGACTATGGCAGGTATCTCCTTTCAATCCTTGAAGAGAAAGATCAAACATTAAAAAAGAATTTAGAATATTAAGAAGATGAAGAATATCATTATCACGGGCGGTGCTGGTTTCATCGG
>ULTW01033443.1_pt1 | contig 31093 bp, 33 predicted proteins | sample 1957961 | NCBI WGS metagenome assembly ULTW01 (sample SAMEA4835744, study PRJEB28245) | human gut metagenome | biome: gut microbiome; material: fecal sample | place: Denmark | collected 2008 | reverse complement strand
GATACTGCTACATCTCCGGATACCTTCTCGAAACGACGGATGGACAGCTTCTCACCGATGGTAGCGGTCTTCTCTACCAGAGCATCCTTAACGGTTGCACCTTCAAAAGGAGCAGCTAACAGCGCTTCAATATCTTCGCCATCCTTGCCACCCTGTAAATCGGATGCCAGAGCTGCTGCATTAACAGCCTCTACAAAAGAAGTAAAGGTCTCGTTCTTTGCAACGAAGTCGGTTTCGGAGTTAACTTCGATAACGCAGGCGGTCTTGCCGTCTGCGGAGATTGCTGCACGTGCAACACCTTCTGCTGCGATACGGCTTGCCTTCTTCTCAGCTTTAGCCTGTCCGTTCTTTCTCAGGAACTCAACAGCTGCGTCCATATCTCCATTTGTCTCGTTCAGAGCCTTCTTACAATCCATCATACCAGCGCCGGTCATTTCACGGAGCTCTTTTACCATAGATGCGGTAATTGCCATTTTTTTATCCTCTCTTCTTAATTAATATATTATCCTCAAGAACCCAGACCGTAATGACAGGCATCGCAATCTGGGTTCCTATGCTTCTCTTATGGAATCGGATTATTCAGCGTCAGCTGCAACCTCTTCGATATCCTCTGCCTCGGTAGCTACATCAGCATCGCTGTATACAGCCTCGCCCTGCTTAGCTTCGATGACAGCGTCAGCCATCTTGGAAACGATCAGCTTAACGGCTCTGATCGCATCATCATTACCGGGGATGATGTAATCCAGCTCTTCGGGATCGCAGTTGGTATCGCCGATACCGATCAGGGTGATGCCCAGTGCATGAGCCTCCTGTACACAAATTCTTTCCTTCTTAGGATCTACAACAAAGATAGCATCGGGAACTCTGGTCATGTTCTTGATACCGCCCAGGTTCTTCTCCAGCTTCTCCCATTCTTTCTTTAACTGAATAACTTCCTTCTTAGGCAGTACATCGAAAGTACCGTCCTGAGACATGGTCTCGATTGCATGCAGTCTTGCGATACGGGACTGGATGGTTCTGAAGTTGGTCAGCATACCACCTAACCATCTCTCGTTTACATAGTACATACCGCAACGCTCAGCCTCAACCTTTACAGCGTCCTGTGCCTGCTTCTTGGTACCAACGAACAGAATGGTGCCGCCCTGTGCAGCGATCTCAGATACTGCCTTGTAAGCCTCATCAACCTTAACTACAGACTTCTGCAGATCGATGATGTGGATTCCGTTTCTCTCGGTGAAGATGTAAGGAGCCATCTTAGGGTTCCATCTTCTGGTCTGATGTCCAAAATGAACACCTGCTTCAAGTAACTGTTTCATAGAAATAACGCTCATGTCTTTACCTCCGTTTGGTTAAAATCTTCCGCTTTTCTTTTCTGCCGGGACGCGTTAAGAACCCGGTTAGCTCTGACAAAGACTTCTGTAAAAACAGTAAGCACCATCGTCAAATCGAAAGGCGTGTTTTTTGTCACAACAGTGCGATTATAACATAGGAAAACCCCTGTGGCAAGGGGTTTTTAATGTTTTCCTGTGATTATTTTGGCAATTTCTTCTTCCGAAGTCCCGGGAGCTATTTCATAGATGCCGGGATTGATGCTGCGACTGTATCCGTTATTACATAAATAATTGTCAAATGCTTTCGCATTCTCCACCAGACCTGCCTCATAGAACATCCTGCTGACACTTCCGGAATCAGAGCCTTTCTTAATAGTAATGGTTGTCTGTGACTGTTCCGGTGCTGTGGTTAATTCAAGCTCTTCCGTTGCCTCAGGCTCTGTCGTCATTTTCGGCTCTGCGGTTGTCTCAGGCTCTGTCATTGTTTCAGGCTCTGTCATTGTTTCAGGCTCTACGGTTGCCTCAGGATCTGTCATTGTTTCAGGCTCTGTGGTTGCCTTAGGCTCTGTCGTTGTTTCAAGCTCTGCGGTTGCCTCAGGCTCTGTCGTGGTCTCCGGATCCGCGGTTAACTTTGGCTCTTCTGTCACTTCAGGCTCCATCGTTGTCTGCGGCTGTGCACTGTTTTGTAGTGCCGCCAGGGTCAGTTCGCTGCTGTCCACCATCCCCAGCTCCGAAGCCCTCTCTCTGATCTGCTCATCTGTCAGTGTCTGCGCCTCTTGTCCTTGTCTACCGGAAAAACTGATTCCTAAAATCAGTGCTGTTACAGCCATTCCTATCCCGAGACCGCGCAGATAATATTTTAACTTCATTATTGTATTTCTCCGTCCTTATCCTTGCTTCGCACGATTCTTATCAGGCCTTGTACAGGTCGATCACAAGCTTTACCTCTCCGACACCCAGTCCCAGTTCTTTGGCAATTGCCACTGTGGATTTGCCCTGTTTGTGCATTTCAAGGATCTTCTCGTTATTGTTCTGTCCCTCCTGCACCGTCTCTCCCATAAATCCGATCTCTGGAGAATTCTCCGGCTGTATAAGAGTTTCTGTTTGGGAAGCATCCGCTTTTTTCTCCTCCGCCACCGTCCCGGCGGTCTTATCTGTGGCGGTCTTCTCTGCGGCTGCTTTATTTTCCGCCGTTTTATTCTCCAGCGTTTTATTTTCCGCCGCTTTGACCGCTTTATCCATTTTGGATACGGTGTCCTTGATATTTGCATGCTTGCTGTTCAGCATATCATATAAGAACATTGCTTCTTCATGATTTTTATGAATCTCCTGTAATACCGTGTCGGAATATTCATTAACTGCCATGATCTTCTCATTGGTCAGACGTTCCAGAGCGCGTTCTGCTTTCTCTATCGCGTCCTCAGAGGTCTCTTCCATTTTGTCCTGCATTTTACTGCGGACGTTATTCATTTCCTCTTCCACCAGACCGTGGATCTCTTCTTTTGCTGCTTTTTGATCGATTCCTGTGTTTTTTTCCCCGCCAAGCGGCAAAAAGAAACTTCCTGTAAATATTATGACTCCCGCAATCAGCAGGACGATCTCCAAAATACCCATGTTACTTGTTTTTCCTTTGCATTGTCAGATCTTAATATCAAATCCCTGATGCTCTTTTTTCACCACAACACCATCTTCCGGCTGCTTTTTGCGGCGTTTGCCGCCGTTGCCCGCATACTCGTTATTTCCCTTTTCTTTGGCGTCGTATTGTCCAGTGTACCAGTCCGCATTGTCACTGCTGTGCACCTCTTTGGTGAGCTGCTCTGTGTGCTTCTGCGTCTGCTGTCCCAGAGTCATCTGTTGGAATGCCCCCTTGTTGTCTTCATTCTGCTTCATCACAGTATAATCCTGTGTCCGGGGGATCGAAGCAATCTCTAAAGAGCCAAATGCCATATCTATGCCTCTTTTCTGTGAACTCTTACAGGGGAGTGGACTTCACATCACCGTCGATACGTTCAAAACGGCAGTAATGATAAGTGCTCTTCACCTGCATGGAAGAGTCTCCGATAATGATCGTAGTGCCGGGATATACCTCTCCTTTTACCAATACCATTGCTCTGTCCTGGGGATTGAATTCCAGCTGCAGCTCCTGCATTCGGCGGTTCTTCTCTTCCAGACTCTTTTTCTGTGTCTCCAATATAGCTGCAGAGTTCCGGATATAATTGATCTGATCCGGTGTAAAACAGACCCCTTTGCTCTTTTTCTCCGCAAAGCTGGTCAGAATCGGCTGAATGCCCCGGATGGTTTTAACGATCTCGGAGACTTCCTTCTGAAGTCTCATATATTCTGCCTTTTTCTCGGGATCCACACCTACTTCCACCACCGTAGGTGCACCCAGGGTCGCTCCTAAGGTCTTCACTTCGATCTTCTGTCCGGCACGTACATGTCCGCCGGTGATGAATCCTCTCTTACCGGTTACCTGAATCTCCGTAGATGCCGTCACATTGCTGTGCAGGATGGATTCGGTACTGACATATCCTCCGGCTGTTGCTGTGGAATTTTCCAAAAACTTCGCCACAATATTGCCGCCGGCTTTCAATATTCCCTTGGTCATGCCGTTCATGCCTCTTGCAATGATAATGTTGCCGCCGGCCTCGATATGCGCGCCTTCCACGACACCGCTGATGATCACGTTGCCACCCGCCCGGATGACAAAGTTGGATGACACATTGCCCCTGACCTCTACACTTCCTTCAAAATCAATATTACCGGTGGACAGATCCACATTTTCCACTTCGTAGACATCGGATACAAAAACCTTGCCTTCTACCAGGGATACGTGTCCGTCTACCATGGAAGTGATCTTCCTTCGGTCTTCAGAGATCTCGATGTTATGGCCAAATTCCAGATGCGCCTTTTTTACCTGTCTCGGCTTTATCTTAGCGCCCTGTACCGTAGTCCCGTACTCACCCTCATCCTCCGGGATGATTTCCGCCAAAAGCTGCCCCTTCTTGCATGGGTTGATCATATTCAGGTGGAAATAATCCACCGTTCCGTCATCTTTTAAGGTTGGTCTGGCATGAACATCGGTATTGAAATAATACTTAATATATGCGTCCGTTCCGTGTCTGGGTTCTTTTCCTTTTGCCGCCACCAGATCTGTGCAATAGATTCCCTCAGACATAAAGTGATCCTGCAGAACACTCATCTGGATTCCATAGACTATGTTCCGGAATCTCAGATCTTTGATCACACCGTCCATAGTCGCTCTTTTCCCGGTTTGTGATGCAGGATAAAAGCGTAAGGTGACCTGCATGTTATCCTCAGCGACTTCGATACTGTAGGTCTCCTCCAGTTCCGGGCAATCTTTTCTCTCTAAAAAGCAAACGGTGTCTTCACCGTCCAAAATTGCTTTTTTGATCATCATGGGATCGTAAGGCACCGATTCTCTGTCCAGGTATAAGAGAACCTCCTGAAGGTTTATGCCACTGCCCCCGTCCTTTGGCTGTACGAGCCGCAGTCCATAGCCTCCAGGGGCTTTTACTATCTGAAAATATCCGTTCTGCATATGCCTTTCCTCTGCCTTTCCTTCCTGCATTCTGTGCAGATCAATAAGGTTCTATAAAAGTCCCATGTAGTTCCCCATTTTGGTCTTCATCTTCTGTAAAGCACGGGTATGCAGCTGTGATACCCTCGATTCCGATACTTCCAGAATATTACTGATCTCTTTCAGCGTAAGATCCTCATAATAATATAAAGTAACTACTTTTTTCTCTTTTTCTGTCAAAAGCTCCAGTGCTTCTCCGAGTACTTTGGTCAGTTCTTCTTTTTCTATGCTCTCTTCCGGACTGTCAAATCGTGCCGTCGTATGTCTGCTGTAATCCTGTGAGACATCACTGCCCTGTTCCATGTATTCGTTTAAGGATACTAACCCTGTGATTTTCATCTGGGACTGCCAATCCATGTATTCCTCGGAGGATATTCCCAATCCCTGTGCTATATCTTCGTCTGTTGCAGTGCGTCCGGTAGTCTGCTCCACTTCCTTGATGACAGCATCGATTTTTTTCTGCCGCTGTCTGATCGTCCGGGGGATCCAGTCCATTTTTCGGATCTGGTCAAGAATCGCGCCCCGGATGCGCAGACTGGCATAGGTCTCGAACTTTACTTCCTTCATACAATCGAACTTGTCGATAGCATCGATCAGTCCAAAGATACCATAACTTACCAGATCTTCATAATCTACGTTGTATCCCAGGTACATACTCAGTCTTCCGGCTACCACTTTCACGAGCGGAGCATATTCCAGTATCAGCTGTTCCCTGGTCTCCGGTCGCTTATTAGCAGCATATTCTTCTAATAACCTTTTCTTACCGGTTTCATCCATTCGATTCGCTTACACCCTTCTGCCCTGCGTCTTCTTCCGTCGCAGCTGCTTCTTCCGCCTTCGCTTCCTGCTCCTGCTTTTCCTTCTCCTCGTTCTGTCTGTCAAATCGGTCCAACAACAGACGAATCGCACTTCCCAGGCAATAGAATAAAAGCATCACCGCAAAAAGCGCCACCAGGCTTGCCAGCACTGAGTATGATCTTACTAATGTAATGATACAGGTGCATGCACCCGCGATCAGCATCAGAAGCAATGGCATGTTCTTTCTGTTCATAATCTTCTTCCCATCTAAACCCTGTCAGATCACCGATTCATCTCTTCCCACAGCACGGATATGAAATTCTCCGGTCTCAGGATAGAAGGTTACGGTTCTTCCGTAGTTTTTACCTGTATCTTCCGCAAGAATGGGGATACTGATCTCTTTCAGCTTTTTCTTGACCGCTTCTACGTTGCGTTCCCCCACCTGCATCATATCGTTACGTCCCTGGAATGTGAACATGGTGGCGCCGCCGGCAATCTTGGCAACCATTCTTGCTTTCCTCGCACCGAGCTTTTCCATCTGCCTGACCAGTTCGTCGATTCCTGTATCTGCAAATTTTGCGATATTCTGGTTACTGTTGCGGATCGTAGTGCTGTCCGGCAGCATAATATGTGCCAGACCGCCTATTTTCGTCACCGGATCGCGGATTGCTATTCCCACGCAGGATCCGAGTCCCAAAGTAGTCACTCCGTCAGGGCTTACGCAGGTCTTCAGATCCGCCATTCCTACTTTAATTATCTCGCTCATTCTGCTCCCCTTCTTCTGCTTCTGCCTTCCTTATTCCACCGATATTCCCAAAGATGACAGGATCTTGGGATAGGATTCAATATCAGGAACCAGAATGAAATAACCGTCAATCTCTACCTCATCATAGAACTGTGACTGAATGAGTAAAATCTTATCTCCCAATGTTCCGAATTCAATGGCGGGCACCCTTAAAATCGCACCTGCCATATCCAGAGTCAGAGAGGGAGGAGTTGGGATGATCGTCAGATTCGTCAGCATAGACAGGGAATTCAGATAGGCACCTGTAATAATGTTGCCGATCTCCTTCATGGCAGAAAATTCAATCTCCGAAAATCCATCCTGCTGTACCATATCCCCCATAATCTTATGGAGAAGATGTTTTGCACTGTTCTGCTCTACCAAAAACATCATGCTGCCGGTAATGTCACCTTCTACTCCTAAGAATACTCCGACCATTACCTGCTCTTCTCCGCCCATCATGGCTCCTACTTCGTTAAAATCCAAAAGTTTTACCTGCGGTACTTTCATGTCCACCTTGCAGTTAAGCATCTGGGAGAGTGCTGTCATAGCGTTGCCCGCTCCAATGTTGCCGATTTCCTTTAAAACATCCAGATATGTTTCCGAAACTTTTTCTAAACTCAGGTCTCCCATGGATCCATCTCCTTTATGCATTTTCCTCCAGTGTAATGGAATTCAGATCCAGTAAAGAGATCAGCTCCCCATTGTGTTTACCGACACCCGTGATGAAGCTTTTCTTGATTTCGCCGGTATTCTGAGACATTTTTTCAATCTGACTGGTGCCGAGAGTAACAACCTCCTTCACTTCGTCAACAATAATTCCTACGCTTCCCTGCTGTTCCTGCTTCAAAATAATGATTCTGGTAGCACGGGTCATTTCATCTGCCTCCAGTCCCATTTTCAGTCGAAGGCTCATAACGGGCAATACTTCTCCGCGGAGATTGATCACGCCCTTCAGATATGCAGGCACTTTGGGAACTCTGGTGATATGCTGCATTCTTACAATATTATCGATATAGCGGATATCAATGCCGTACTGTTCGTCTCCGAGACGGATCACAATATACTGGAAAAATTCCTCCTCAACCTTACGCTCGTCTCCGGCTTTTAATGTTTCTCTCATGCTAAGTTCTTCCATAACTGTCATCTCCCTCCTTACAGTAATGCATTGGCATCCAGGATCAGTGCTACCTCACCGTCTCCGAGGATCGTTGCGCCACTGATGAATTTGCACTGCTTGATGTATTTTCCAAGAGACTTGATAACGATCTCCTGCTGTCCGATCAGTTCGTCGATGACAAGACCTGCCATCTTGTCGCCCTTCTTGACGATAACAACGATCAGGTTGTCCTCCGGGGATCTGGTACTCTCGACATCCAGCACTTCTGTCAGACGGATCAGAGGGATTACAGTTCCTCTTAAATTGATGACCTCTTTATTCTCTACCAACTTGATGTCCTTCGGGGAGATATCTTCAATCGTCTGGATAGATCCCAGAGAGATTGCATACTTTTCTCCGCCTACGACTACCATCAGAGCCTGTATGATCGCAAGGGTTAACGGCAGACGGATCGTCCAGGTACTTCCCTCGCCCCACTTGGATTTCACTTCCACTTCACCGCTTAAGGATTCGATCTTGGACTTCACGACATCCAGTCCCACACCTCTTCCGGACACATCGGTTACCTTCTCGGAAGTAGAGAAGCCTGGCAGGAACAGCAGATTGATAATATCCTTCTCCGGCATGTTGGCTGCCTGCTCTGCGGTTACCAGATTGCGCTCGATTGCTTTATTCTTAACAGCTTCCACGTCAATACCGTTACCATCATCTCTTACTTCGATGACTACGTTATTGCCATCCTGATATGCATCCAGGAAAATAGATCCCTGCTCGGGCTTTCCACGCTGTGCACGCACTTCTGCGGACTCCAGACCATGATCGGCGGAGTTACGGAGCAGATGCATCAGGGGATCTCCGATCTCATCCACCACGGTACGATCCAGTTCAGTCTCTTCACCGGTCATATACAGTTCCATCTTCTTATCCAGCTTTTTGGACAGATCGCGGATCATTCTGGGGAACTTCACAACAACACTCTCAATAGGTACCATTCGTACCTTCATCACGGATTCGTGGAGATTCGTGGTAACATTCTCCAGGTATTCAATCTGCTCATTGAAAGCAGTATTGTTGCCCTGGTCGCTGCTGGATGCCGATACCAGAGAGTTCTTTGCAATGATCAGTTCACTTACCAGATTCATCAGGGAATCCAGTTTTTCAATATCCACACGTACGGTACGGTTCACTACCGGCTTATTTGCAGGCTTCTTCTCCGGAGCCTTGGCTGCAGCCGCAGGTTTTTTCTCTTCCTTCTTAGGCTCTGCCTTGACTTCCGCTACGACTTCCTTTTTCTCCTCTACGGGTTCGGCTGTCTCTTCTTCGGAATGATAATTCTTCGTCTTCTCCAGCTCCAGAACACCACCGGTTACCTGTGCAATCTCGGATACGCTCTCGGCTGCCTTGATGATTTCATCCAGAGAATAATCGGATAATACGATCAGAGTGAAATCCTTATCGAATTTCTCATCTTCCACATCCTGTGCGCTGGGCATGGATACGATGATCTCACCTTTTTCTTCCACTGCCTTGAATACCAGAAAAGCTCTTGCTGCCTTCAGTATGCAGGTCTCCTGTACCACCACGTTGATTCCGTATACATTTTTGCCCTGCTTCATAGCTTCTCTGATCACACGGATCTGGCTGTCATCAAAAGCAATGTCATTCCATTTTTCAGTACCTTCTGTGCCGGTTTCCGCTGTGGGAGCTGCAGCTGCGGGTGCCTCTTCCTTTGCTGCGGGTGCTTCGGTCTTGCCGTCGTTTAAGATATCGTTCAGTGCTTTGATGAGGTTCTCGTTGTCATTGGTTCCCTCATCAGAGGTCTCCTGAATATTATTCTTGTATTCCTCCAAAGCATCCAGGCACTGGAACAATACATCGATCATCTCCGGCTTTACTTTAATGTTGCCGTTACGTACTTCCGAGAACACATTTTCCATATCATGAGTCAGATTCTGCATGCGCTTGTAACCCATAGTTCCCGCCATTCCTTTCAGGGAATGTGCCGCACGGAATATCTCATTGATATTGTCCATGTTCTCAGGGTCTGACTCCAGTTCCAGAATCTGTGTGTTCAGGTTCTGCAGATGTTCATTTGTTTCATCCAGAAAAATTTCAAGATATTGGCTTACGTCCATCTCTTCCTCCATTCTGCCTGCCACGGTATCCCCGAAAGCGGCATATATTGCTTACTTACTTACTCCTACATGAAGTATGATCTCCTGGGCTATCTGGTCTAAGGGTACTACCTGATCGGCAAGCCCTGCCTGGATTATACTTTTAGGCATTCCAAATACTACACTGGTATCCTGATCCTGAGCGATCACATATGTCTTCCCGGAAGATTTTAATTTGCTGATTCCTTCCGTTCCGTCTGCTCCCATGCCCGTCATTACGGCACATACTACCGTATCAAAACGGCTGTTTTGCAATGATTCATACATATAATTGGCACAGGGTCTGACACCCTCTCTGTAAGGTTCCTCCGACAAATGCAGGGTATGTCGTCCTGCCGGAGAAGTGACGACATTCAGGTGTTTACCGCCCATAGCGATATAGACCCATCCCTTTTTCAGTTCTTCTCCCTCTGCTGCTTCCTTTACATGAAGCTGACTTAAATTGTCCAGTCTCTCTGCCAGGGATGCTGTAAATCCCACCGGCATGTGCTGTACGACTAACACCGGTGCATCTAAATTGGCCGGTAGAAGAGGGATCACGGACTGAAGCGATTTCGGACCTCCCGTGGAGCTTGCGATCGCTACGATCTTGCTGCCGGACACACTGACCGGATGATGATTGATGATCTTCATCATCTCTTTTACGGTGCCCTTCTCTTCGGAAAGCTTCTCCTCCGCAGCAAATGTCGGCAGCTTACTGTTTGCTACCACATTCAGTGTTCGCAGGAACTCTCTTCGGAAATTCTCGCCCCGGCAGTCCACTGCACTGTCCGGTTTATGTACAAAATCCAGTGCTCCCAGTTCCAGAGCATCCAGAGTGGTTCTGGCTCCTTCCTTTGTGTCGGTACTCGCCATCATCACTCGTGCCGGAATCTTGTATTTCCGCAGTTCCTGTAACAACTGCAATCCGTTCATTCGCGGCATATTTACATCCAGGACTACCGCATCATAGCTGTTTCTGCTCAACAGATCAAAGGCTTCCAATCCGTCTTTTGCTCTGTCAGTCACCTGGAATCTTATGTCTGAATCTATTATATCACACAGCACTCTTCTCATAAGTGCAGAGTCATCTACAAGCAGTATTTTTTTCGGCATTAATTCATTCTCTCCTTTTTGCGGCTCTTACGCTCTTCTTCAAATATAAAACGTATGATCTCTTCCCGGATATTCACATCCAGATTGTAGTACTGGACTCTGTGTTCAAAGGTTCCCTTTCTTTTCTCCAGTTCCCGTACCGCCAGCACCTTACCTACCACATCGTATTTTTTTCTCTCACCGTCCTTCGTGAGCAAATGATAACTGCACAGGATCAGGCTGCCCGGTTCGTATCTCTGCGTTGACATGAACCGTAACCCACCACCGCTGATATCTACGATAATACTATGCTTTAAGGGAAGTCCCGGCTGCAATTCATAGGGAGAGTTCTTCTCCAGTGCCTCAATCTCTTCCTCCTCCAGATTCCTGGCACACATGTCCAGAGCACAGCTGAAACGGTAGTATTCTCTTCGCTGATATTTTCTGAGATTGCTGGTCAGCTCCATGACCAACACGTAGACATTGTTGCTCTTATAACGGTCCACTATTCTGGCAAAACACTGATACAGGCTGTTCTCCTCAAAAAACACCATATCATATTCGCTCTCCACCGGCAGAAGGATCAGTCTGGTCTGTTCCATTGGCATGGAAATCTCCAGTGTATCCTCCGATAGGATCTGCAGTACACGGCTCTGGTAAACCTTTGTCGTATATTCGGCTCCGGATTCTCCCAATCCATGTTCCAGCGCCCGAAGCTCTACTTTAGAACCTTCTTCCACAAATCTGGACAACATAATTTTGTACCTCTCTTATCTGGACTGTTTTGCAGCTCCGTTTCTGGTTCCTATAATGTGTGAGAAAAAAGCTGCCATTCCGCGTCTTTTCTGCTCCTCCTGTGTCTTGTCGCACAGTCTTCGCGCGATCCGCTCATATGCCTGACTGGATTTTGCCCCGGGGTTCTGTATGGATACCGGTACCTGCTGCATCACCGCCTGCACGACCTGCGGATCCTGCGGCACACATCCCAGATATTCCATAGGAGTCTTCAGGTATCTGGTGACTACCGCATTCAGTTTATCGAACAGTATCTGTCCTTCCTTCACATTATCCACCCGGTTGGCTACCATTTTGACCTTGGTATAATCTTTCTCGAACCTCGGATGTCTGCACAGAGCCTTCAGTAACGAATAAGAGTCTGTGATAGAAGTCGGTTCCGGTGTGGTCACCAGAAGTACTTCTCCGCTGGCCACTAAAAATTCCAGCACACTTTCCGAGATTCCCGCACCGGTATCCACAATGATCACATCTGTTATGGCATCCAACTCGGCCAGATTCTGTATGATGCAGGTCAGCGCATCCCGCCCCAGGTTCGACATGCCGGCGATTCCCGAGCCACCGGAGATAAAGCCTACCTCCATGGGACCCCAGGTAATGATGTCACTGATGCTCTTGCCCTCATAGACCAGATCACACAGATTGTGCTTCGGTACCGCTCCGAACATGATCTCAATGTTAGCCAGTCCGAAGTCCGCATCCAGAATGATCACTCGTTTCCCCATTTTACGAAATTGAATTGCCAGATTGATGGACATATTGGATTTTCCGACACCTCCCTTGCCGGAGGTGACGGTAATGACTCTTGCAGTAGGTCGTATCTGCTGATTTGCTTTAATGATCCTTAACTGTTCCGCCTGATCCATTTTTCCGCGCCTTTCTGTAAAAGCTTATTCCTTTCCGCCAAGGATCTGCTTTACTGTCTTCTGTGGATTGAATGCTTCCATATCGTCCGGAACATTCTGTCCGCAGGTCACATAAGCGATCGGCGCATCGGTATAAAGCTTCATATTCAGCAGATTCCCCACTGCCTCTGTTTCATCCAACTTGGTAAAGATCAGCTCAAAGTCTGCGATCTTGCCGTAACAATCCGCGATCTTCTGAAGATCCCTGTATTTGGTAGTTGCACTTAAAACCAAAAATACCTGATAACTTTCCGGTCTCTTCAGTGCTGCCACCATTTCCTTCATTTTCTCCAGTTGATCCGTATTCTGATGTGATCTCCCCGCTGTATCTATAAAAATATAATCACAGTCCCAATAATCCTCCACCGCTGCCTGCAGCTCCTCCGGGGTATAGATGATCCGAAACGGAGTCTCTAAAATATTTGCATAGGTTCTGAGTTGTTCCGCTGCAGCAATACGGTAAGTGTCTGCTGTCAAAAGCGCCACTTTCTTTTTCTCTTCCACACAATATCTACCGGCAAGCTTTGCTATGGTAGTCGTCTTGCCCACTCCCGTAGGTCCGATGAACAGTACGATCCTGGGGCCTTCTTCCGAAGGAGTGATCCCTTCAGATCTTCCGAATTTGAGCACCATTTTCTGATAGATATTTGCCAACAGATAGTCAAATGGCAGATCTGCTTTTTTCGTCTTTGAAGCATCTTCCAGAATGCTGTTGACATACTTTTCATCCATTTCATTATCCAGCATCTTATTATACAGAAGTCTTATAAATTTATCCTGTTCAGGATTTTTCTCTTCTTCCTTTTTCTCCGCAGCAGCCATATCTTGGGTCTTATCCTCTTTTTCTTCGGCATCCGGTACATCCTGCGTCTTTGCGGATTCTTCTTTTTCGGACTGTCTGTTATTTAACTGGCTCTCTAGCAGCGTCTGTAAACTATCCAGCTTTTTTTCGATGTTCTCTGTGCTGTTTTTTGCTAACAGATTCTGTTGCTCCGTCCGGATCTCCTTATCCGCTGCTGTCCGGAGTATACTGCCGTATTGCGGTCTCGCCGGTGCTTCCTCCTCCAGTGCCGCGGTAACCTCTATCTGCTTCGGTAACAGGAAAGCAAACAATCCTTTCTTTTTTACCTCACGCACATTCATGATCACAAGGGTACTTCCCAGTTCCTTTTTCGCAGCCTCTGTGGCTTCCGCTTCTGTCTTCCCCGTAAATTTTTTGATTATCATACTACTCTCCATTCCGCAGACGGTTCCTTTTTATTTTTCACACTATCCCTGGCTCCTGTGGCGGTTCACTGTACCTGTTCTCAGGCTGTGACCATTCCCACAGACTGTAATTCCACATTGGATTCCACTTCATTGTAGGATACCACGACCAGATCCGGATAGTAATCTTCCGTCAGTCGTTTAAAATACATTCTTACAATGGGAGATGTCATAATAATGGGAGTTTTCCCCATATTTTCCAGTTTTTTGATCTCCTCTCCCACCGCATTCAGGATGGCTTTGCTTCTGGCAGGATCTAGATTTAAGAAAGCTCCCGTCTCCGTCTGCTTCACGCTTCCCATCACCTCCTGCTCGATCTTCGGATCCAGCGTCAATACACTGGTAGTCTCATGAGAAGGAAAATATTTTGTGGAAATTGCTCTCTTCAGACTCTGTCTGACATACTCCGTAAGAATATCCGTATCTCTCGTCGTCGGTGCATAATCCGCCAATGTCTCTAAAATCGTCAGCAGATCTCGTATGGAAATACCCTCTTTTAAGAGATTCTGCAGTACTTTCTGAATTTCACCGAGCCCAAGCAACTTCGGTACCAGTTCGTCCACCAGAGAAGGATTGTTCTCCTTGACATTGTTGATCAGGTTCTGAACATCTTGTCTGGTTAGTAATTCTGCGATATGCTGGCGGATGATCTCCGTCAGATGCGTGGCAATAATGGAAGGCGGATCCACTACGGTGTAGCCCAGGCTCTCCGCACGCTCTCTCTGTCCCTCCGTGATCCAGATCGCCGGCAGATGAAAGGAGGGCTCAAAAGTAGGAATACCCGTGATCTCCTCTTCTACGTATCCGGGGTTCATCGCCATATAATGGTCAAACAGGATCTCGCCTTCGCTAACCTGAATTCCCTTAATCTTGATAATATACTGGTTCGGATTCAGCTGAATGTTATCACGCAGTCGGATGATCGGCACCACTGTACCAAGTTCCAATGCGATCTGTCTTCGTATCATAACAACACGGTCTAACAGGTCGCCCCCCTGATTAACATCCGCTAACGGAATGATACCGTAGCCGAATTCCAACTCGATAGGATCCACCTGCAACAGGCTGTTGACATTCTCCGGCTGCCTGATTTCTTCCGCCGCAGCCTCTTCACTGTCTACCTCCTGCTCAATCTTGGCTGTCTCGATAGTTCCCTCGATATTTCTGGCCACAATGATAAATACCAGTCCCAGTCCCACGAACAGGATCGTATTTAACTGTGTCACAAATCCAAGGATCGCCAGCATGGCTCCTACCAGATACAGCGCCTTCGGCACACCGAATAACTGGCTGACCAGTGTGGTTCCGAAATCTGCGTCCTTACTTCCTTTGGTCACCAGGATACCGGTGGACAGAGAGATCAACAGTGAGGGGATCTGGCTCACCAGACCGTCACCGATGGTGAGGATCGCGTATTTATTCAGAGCTGCGGTGATATCCATGCCCTGTCTCGTCACTCCCATGACAATACCGCCCACGATATTGATGGTTGTGATCAGAAGACCCGCTACTGCGTCTCCTTTTACGTATTTCACGGCACCATCCATGGAACCGAAAAAGCTTGCTTCCTCCTGGATCTTCTCTCTGCGTCTCTTTGCTTCCGCATCCGTGATCGCTCCTGTATTCAGATCGGCATCGATTGCCATCTGTTTACCGGGCATGGCATCCAGGGTAAATCTCGCCGTTACCTCGGATACACGTTCAGAACCTTTATTGATGACCATGAACTGGATCAGGATCAGAATAATGAAGATAATAACACCGATGACCAGGTCACCGCCGCCTACGAACTCACCGAAAGTCTCCACGACATTACCCGCATTACCGTCTCGTAAGATCAGACGGGTAGAGGATGTGTTCAGCGCAATACGGAAGATCGTGGTGAACAGAAGCATTGTCGGGAAAAAAGACATATCCAGTACTTCCTTGCTGAACATTGTGGCAAATAATACAGTCAGCGCAATGGAAATATTGATAGCCAGCAGAATATCCAGAAGCCAGGAAGGAATCGGCACAATAAACATGATGATCGCCGCCATAATGTAGAGTGCTACCCCCACATCCGCTTTTTTTATTTTCATCTGTGCCTTACCTCCTTTCTGTCTGTGTGTTTTCTAATCTTAATATTTTTCTATACTTTTCCCTGCAGATGATATACAAATGCCAGAACCTCCGCCACCGCCTGATATAATTCCGGCGGCACAGCCTGTCCCACATCCACATTTGCATACAGCATTCTCGCAAGTGGTTTATTCTCTACTATTTCAATCTTATGCTCTCTGGCAATCTCTTTGATCTTAGCTGCCAGATTGTCCGCACCTTTGGCGATCACAATAGGGGCCTCCGCCACCTCGGGATCGTATTTTATAGCAACCGCATAATGGGTGGGGTTGGTGATGACCACATCCGCCTGGGGAAGGTTCTGCATCATTCTCCGCTGGGAGACTTCCCGCATCTTCTGCCGGATACGTCCTTTGACCTGCGGGTCACCTTCCTGCTGTTTATATTCTTCTTTAATCTCCTGTTTGGTCATCCGCATGTCCTTACTGAACTTGTACTTCTGATAGATGAAGTCCGCCGCAGCAATGATCATGTAGATCAAGGAGATCCGGATACCTAGGTCTGTCACTGTCTCGCCGATCAGAGCGATCGCCTGGGTCAGATCCATGTCATATAAGGTATACAGTATCGGCCATTTGTCCTTCAGGTAATTATAGCATATGTATATGATCAGTCCAATCCTCAGCAAAGATTTGATCAGCTCCACCACGGAATTGACGGAAAAGATCCTCTTGAATCCGGAGACCGGACTCAGTTTGGAGAATTTGGGCTGCATCGGTTTGCCCGTGGGATGCCATCCCACCTGCACCACATCGCTTAAAAAGGCTACCGCAAAACCTATCAGTAATATCGGTGCCATAATGATCACCGATTCCAGCATCATATCGCGAAATGCAATATTTGCATCCGTCTGTGGCATATTTCCGTGCCAGAAGGTTACGACTTCCGGAATCTTTTCATAAATCGCGGAAAACACATTTATGAACTGGTAGCCCATGTGTCCCACCCACAGTTTCAATACCAGAAACACAGCAAGGAGTCCCAGTCCGTTGGCGATCTCACGGCTTTTTGCTACCTGACCTTCTTTTCTGGCATCTGTCAGCTTTTTCTCGGTAGCAGGTTCTGTTTTCTCTCCGCCCTGTCCCTCTGCGGCAAAGAATTGCAGATTGTATTCTAAGCTCACATCATACCTCCGATAAAGGACACCACCATCTTCTTCATCTCCTGATAGACAAAATCCGCTGCTCCCGGCAGCATTCCCGCTGTCAGAAACATTGCTGCCAGTCCCGTCAGCACTTTCAGCTGAATGCCGACTGCGAACATGTTCATCTGCGGCGATACTTTCGCCAGTACACCTAAGATCGCATTCAGTAATAATGTTGCACAAAAAATCGGCAATACAATGCGAAAGCCGATCATGATATAGTCATTCATAAATTCGATCATGGACTGTAACAGGCTGTCTGCGTGGAACACCACGCCGTTCACCGGGATCAGCACAAAGCTGTCTGCCAGTGCCCCGAACAGGTAACGGTACATTCCGGAAGCGATCAGCATCAGCATAAATGAATACTGATACAGTACACCGGTAATACTGGTGCTCTCCCTGGTCGCCGGATCCATCAGTGTCGCCATGGAAAGTCCTGTCTCCATATCCGCGATCGAACCGGCAAAATTAACGATCGCCATACAGATATTTGCGCCAAAGCCGATCAGCAGACCGGCGATTGCCTCTTTCATAACAATCACGGCATATTCCATTACCGTGTCAAACATCACTGCATCCACCGGTGTCAGTGTCTCATAGAGCAGAATTGCCGTAAATGCACTGATACCGATCCGTATCCTGGCAGGTGTATCATTCATTCCGAAATAGGGAGCGATATACACAAAGCAGGATACCCGGACAAAAATCAGTAGAAAATATTCAAGATCGTATATGGAAAACGAAAAATCTATCATGTAGTCATCCCATCACCTGTGTACATACTGGCTGAAGCTTGACCAGAGCTGCACGGTGTATTCCACCATGGTATTCATCATCCAGCTTCCCAACAGGACAAGTGTCAGAAATATTGCAATGATCTTGGGTACAAATGTCAGTGTCTGTTCCTGAATGGATGTCACTGTCTGGAAAATACTGATGACCAGACCAACGATCAATGACACTAAAAGCACAGGAAGGGATACCTTGATGATCACATATAACGCATTATTTGTCATTTCCGATACTGCATCAATCGTCATAACAAAACCTCATCTCCCGGTTAATAGAATGTCTGCACCAGCTGTCCTATGATCAGTGCCCAGCCGTCAGCGAGAACAAATAACAGTATCTTGAAGGGCATGGAGATCGTCGTAGGCGGCAGCATCATCATACCCATGCTCATCAACGTGGATGCAACTACCATATCGATCACGATAAAAGGAATATAGATCATAAATCCGATCCAGAACGCAGTCCGAAGCTCACTGATCATAAAGCTGGGAACCAACACGGAATTGGGAATGTCATCCAGTGTTCCATCCCACTCCAGCCCTGCAATATCCATGAACAGCTCTACATCTTTCACCTGTGTCTGGGGATACATAAATTCCCGCAAAGGTGCCATACCTTTTTCCAAAGCTTCACTCTGATCTATTGTACCTTCCTCAAAAGGCTGTATCGCTTCTTCATTGATTCTGGTAATGGTAGGTTCCATAATGAAAAAAGTCAGGATCAGCGCCAGCCCGATCAGAATCTGGTTCGGTGGTGCCGTCTGCGTGTTCAGGGCAGATCTGGTAAAATGCAATACAATAATGATCCTCGTAAAAGAGGTCATCATGATGATGATCGTAGGAGCCAGTGCAATCAATGTCAGGGTGATAAGAATTCGCAGTGCTCCGTTGATCTGTCCGTTACCGTTATTGTAAGTAATGCTGACCGTGTTCGCAGTGTTCAGACTTCCCACCTCTTCCGGTGTGGTAGCCGTTCCTGCCGGATTGATCACGGTAGATACCTCGGTATCCCCCGTCAGATGACGTTCTGTCGCATGTACCTTCACCGGGGTGCAAATACACAATATGCCCACCGTGACCAGCAGGCATACCATATAAATAGTCATCTTTAATTTTCTGTCGGAATCAAAATCAATGATCTTTCTCTTCATTCTCTTTCTTCGCCGCACGTTCCAATATCTCCCGGAAGCCGGAAGTATTTTCCAATGTTGACATATCCTTTAGTTGTTCTGCGGGAATCTCTCCCAGAGTCGTCACAGTATCCTTGCAGACCGCAACAGCAAAATAAGTCTCTCCGACCCGGATCAGCTGAATGTATTTATTGTTGGCGATCCGGACGGTCTCTCTTACTTCAATATTGCTTTCCGCTCCCTGTTTTTTCTGGTATCCTGCGATCCATTTTGTCACCCATGCGGTTACCGCCAGTACTGCCACGAAGATCAGCAGTACTGTAATAAACTGGGCATAACTGTCTGCTTTTCCGGTGAGTATGATCATTAACCCACTACCTTTTTCACTGCTTCGATAACACGTTCTGCCTGGAAAGGTTTTACGATGAAGTCTTTGGCACCTGCCTGTATGGACTCGATAACCATCGCCTGCTGACCCATTGCAGAACACATGATCACCTTAGCACCTCCGTCGATCTTCTTGATCTCTTTCAGTGCCTGGATGCCGTCCATCTCCGGCATGGTAATATCCATAAGTACCAGGTCGGGATTTACTTCCTTGAACTTCTCCACAGCCTTCAGTCCGTTCTCTGCTTCACCGGCAACATTATATCCGTTTTTGGTCAGGATGTCCTTGATCATCATCCTCATGAATGCTGCATCATCACAGATTAAAATATTCTTAGCCATTAATTTTTCCTCCGTTTATTTGGTCTATTCTCTGCTTATTTTATGATCTCCGTAATTCTTACGCCAAAGCTCTCTTCGATCACAACCACTTCGCCCTTGGCAACGAACTTGCCATTCACCAATACATCGATCGGTTCTCCGGCGATACGGTCGAGCTCTATGATCGTTCCCGGCGAGAAGTCCAGAATATCAGATATGGACTTTGTCGTCCTTCCGAGCTCTACGGTTACCTCCAAAGGTACATCTTTGATCAGGCCAATGTTCTCCTGCCCCGTCATTCCCGTATTATCATTGGAAAAGCTCTGGAACTGCGCGGGCTGTACATTCACATTCTGTACATTCTGTCCAGGCATTCCCATCATGCCCATCTGATTCATCATGCCCATGCCATTCATATTACCCATCTGGTTCATGCCATTCATACCCATAGGGGTGTTGCCCATAGGATTCATGCCATTCATGTTGCCCATTTGGTTCATGCCCGTCTGGTTCATTCCCATCTGACTCATGTTCATGCCGCCCATTTGGTTCATACCGTTCATACCCATGGGGGTGCTGCCCATCTGGTTCATTCCCATGTTACCCATAGGATTCATGCCCATCTGGTTCATACCGTTCATATTCATGGAACCCTGCTGTCCCATGCTGTCCATACCAGGCTGAGTCATATGATCTGTTGTGCCTGCCATAGCAGCACTACCCTGCATATTTTGTTCGGATGCACTGTCCTTCACCTGTGTGGGCTGCTCTTCCGCTGTTCCATCCAGGCTGCTCATCTGGGTATTGATAAATGTCTCTACTAACTTTTTTGCAAAGTCAATCGGGTACAGCTGCATAATAGTACTGTCCACCAGATCATCGATCTGCATCCGGAACGCGATTTTTACAAAAGTGCCACCAAGGAACGGAGCGATTTCTTTGCCGTCCTTTACTTCCGTCAGATCGAAAAGAGACGACTCAGGCGGGCTGATATCAATGACTGTCTGCAGCAGTGTGGAAAGTGAAGTTGCCGCAGATCCCATCATCTGATTCATGGCTTCAGAGATCGCACTCAGATGCAGTTCTCCCAGTTCTCCGTCTGTATTGGTGCCGTCACCGCCCATCATCAAATCAGTGATCACCTTGACATCATGTTCCTTCAGCACCAGAATATTGGTACCGTCCAGTCCCTGGGTATATTTGATCTGAATAAATACACAGGGCTTTTCGTAACTATCCAGCAAGGTTTTCCATGTAGCCAGTGTAACCACCGGTGTGGTAATATTTACTTTGCGGTTAACCAGCGAATATAATGTAGTGGCAGAAGAACCCATACTGATATTGGCGACTTCACCGATGGCATCCTTCTCCACATCAGTCAGTACCTCTCCGTCTCCGATTGTCGGTTTCGTGTCTGTCACATATCCATTATCATTATTGTCAGCCGTGCTGCTCTCCGGTGCAGGTGCCGCCGTGTCACTGCCATCCGCAGTGTCCGACAGATCCATGCCTTGCAGCAGGGCATTTATCTCATCCTGAGATAACATCCCATCCATCGTTACTCCTCCTCTCTGATCACCGATGTGATCTGAACAGCATACGAGTCTCTCTCCGTGCCGGGCAATGCCGTGAACTTCCTGATATTACCCACATACACATCCATGTCGGCATCGACTCTGGAATCCAGTCTGATACAGTCGCCCACCTGCAGATTTAGGAAATCATTCACCGAGATCGTGCTCTTACCCAGCACGGCCTTAATGGGAACATCCACTCTGCGGATCATGGACTCAATGTAATCCTCGTAGTGTTCATCATGATTCTCCTGCATTGTGGAGAACCAGTATTTGGTGTTCAGTTTATCCATCACATCTTCCAGCGTAAAGAAAGGAAGACAGATATTTATCATTCCTTCGACATCCCCGATCTTCATATTCAAAGTCACGATGGCGATCATGTCGCTGGGTGCGATCACCTGTGCGAACTGGGGATTCGTCTCCAACCGGCTTAAGACCGGTGAGATCTCAAGAACATTTTTCCAGGGTTCCCGCAGGAGCTGAGTAAACATAACCAGAAGCTTCTGTAAAATCGTCAGCTCTATGTCCGAGAAATCTCTGCTTTTTTCCAAAGGCTGTCCACTGCCTCCCAACATACGGTCCAGCATGGCGTAGCACAGGTTTGTTGCGATCTCTATAATAATATTGCCGTTAAGCGGCGCGAAATTAACAATACCAAGTACTGACGGATTTGACAGTGCATTGGAGAATTCACTGAATGTAACCGTTTCTGAACTTGCCACCGTTACCTGCACATTTTTGCGGAGATATACCGGAAGGTTCGTGGAGATCAGACGGCTGTAATGTTCAAATATGATCTCTAACGTCCTTAAATGCTCTTTGGAAAACTTGGTAGGACGGCTGAAGTCGTAATTCTTGACCTGCTTTTCATCCTCGCCCTGGATCTGGTCCACGTCCAGATCCCCTTCCGATAACTGCTTCAGAAGGGCGTCAATTTCGTTTTGCGAAAGTATATCGCTCACAGGTCCTCACCTCCTATCATCTTATTTTTTGTGTCTCATCAGCCAAATTTCACTCCGCTGATTGCGACCTTATAGATGAAGTCGGATTGGAACAGATCCTGGATGGATTTCAAGATTTCTTCTTTCAACCCTTCCATGTCCTCACTGCACTCTTCTTCTGTATGTGCGGAGACAGTAGCCGTAATGGCATCCTTGATCAGATTTTCATAACCGGACAAGGTATCGCTGTTTCCATAGGTCTTATAATCTTTGCTCTTCTTATTGATGGACAAAGATACATCGAACATGATGTAATCCTGCTTGGCACCTGGATCACACTTTAACGGAATCGTCATTGTATCGGAAATGTTATATACTTCCGTATCGGTAAGAGACACATTTGCTGCGCTCTCTGCTCCGGGTACCGTCAATTCCAGATTCATGGCTGTGGTGATATTATCCACCAGCTGCGCGGTTTTTTTATTGGTGCCTACAATGCTTATCAGCATGACGCTGGTCAATACGATATTCACGATCAATAATGCCAGGATCAGCACCGTCATCAGGTTTTTCTTCATTTTTTTATACTTCCTTTCCCTCTCCGTATTAATTTACTGCGGAAGGATTATATATTCTGATCTCTACACGTCTGTTTTTGCTGCGCCCCTCATCGGTAGAGTTATCGGCTACCGGAGTACGATCCCCCATTCCTGCATGTCTTAAGTTAGAAGGATCCAGAGAAGTATTCTCTACCAGATAGTAGAACACCGACAATGCTCTGGCGCTGCTCAGTTCCTCATTATCTGCAAATTTGGAGTTGTGGATGGGAACATTATCCGTATGCCCCTCGATCTCGATCACTGCATCGCTGCCGTAACGCTCTAAGATCACGCCCACTTTATCCAGTACCGGTTTGGACTGATCCTTCAGTACTGCACTACCCGAATCAAATAACAGCGCGCCTTTCATGGACAGTTGTACATACTGTGCCGTAAAAGATACATTGACCTGATCTGCCAGACTATTTTCATCTATTGCTTCCTGCACTGTCTCGGAAAGTTCTTCATTACTTTGCAGGTTCTTCTCATTCAGAGCCTCTTCCAAAGCGGCTGCACTTTCATATTTTTCGTAATTGTCGGAATCCGTCTCGCTGTCTGCATTTCTTCCGGCATTACTGATATATTCATCGAGATCGTTCAATTGGCTGACGCCGTTGCTGATCAGTATTCCCTCACCGATGGCCGTAGAGCCGGCATTAAAAATACTAAAAGCACTGCTAGACATTGCCGCAGCCATTGCATTCCATTTATTGGCATCAATAGATGACATGGAAAACAGCATGACAAAGAAGCACAGCAGCAAATTCATCAGGTCACTGAACGTCGCCATCCATGCCGGTAATCCTGCCGGTGGATCTTCTGGCTTACGCTTTGCCATTAAGCTTCACCCCCTGCTTCCGCTTCATCATCTTCACTTGTTCTGTCCTTCGGAGGAAGGAATGATTTTAATTTTTCTTCAATGACGCGGGGATTTTCTCCTGCCTGTATGGACAAAAGACCCTCGATCATAACTTCTTTCTGCTGCATTTCTATCGCATTATCCGCTTTTAGTTTATTGGACACCGGTATACAGATCCAGTTAGCAAGCAAAGATCCGTACAAAGTCGTGATCAATGCGACTGCCATAGCAGGTCCCAGTGTGGACGGATCATCCATATGATACAGCATATCTACCAGACCGATCAGGGTACCGATCATACCCCAGGCAGGACCCATGGCTGCCAGTGTATCCCAGAAGCCAATCGTATCTTTATGTCTACCCTCCACGCTGACCAGCTCCGTCTCCATAATCGCACGTACCAATTCAGGATCGGTTCCATCGACGATCAAAAGAATTCCTTTCTTCAGAAAAGGGTCATCCAGGTCGGCTGCTGCTTCTTCCAACGAAAGCAGACCTTCCTTACGTGCCACATTGGAAAGCTCTATGATCTTACCGATCATATCCGAAGTATTCAGTGTGGGCGCTTTGAAGATCAGTGTGAAAGATTTCAAACCAGCTATGTAATTCTGCAGACTCATGGACATGAGAGTACAGGAAAAAGCTCCACCAAAGGTGATGATCGCAGAAGCCGGATCCAGATATTCCCTGAATCCTCCCACACCTGCGGAACTTATGATACCAAATACCAACATGAATAATGCCAGCAATATACCGGCTAAAGAAGCTATATCCACTTAAATCACCTGACATTCTGCTTTTTTATCTTGCAAAAATATCCTTTCTGTATAATATTACAAGATTTTTTATTTCTTGTCTACTTTCTTTTACAATTATTTTCTTTCCGGTGGTAAGTGTCAACACCGTATCCGGGGTCTCTTCCACCAGTTCAATCAGGTCCGGATTCACCAATACCTTGACTCCATTAATCTTCGTAACTTCTATCATGCTGTCTTCTCCTTCCCTGTTATCCGAACATTTTCTACATTTTATCCGTTTTGTGCATTTTTCTCATTTTTTCTTATAGTACTTTTTTCCCTTGATCTTTTATACATACAAAAGGGACAGGTTTTTTCCTATCCCTTTATGCAGTCAAATTATTTTTTACGATTCCTTAACGCTTCAGGTTGGTCAGTTCCTCAAGCAGTGTATCAGATACCGTAATGATACGGCTGTTCGCCTGGAAACCTCTCTGTGTGGTAATCATTTCGGTAAACTCGGAAGACAGATCCACGTTACTCATTTCCAGCTGACCGGTGGACATGTATCCGCCGCCTGCAGTGATATCTACACCAATACCGTCGAACTCACCGGAGTTCAATGTTGCGGAGTAGAGGTTGTCTCCTTCCTTCTCCAGACCGGAAGCATTGGCAAATGCTGCGGTAGCAATCTGACCTAACAGTTTGGTCATGCCGTTGTCATAGCTTGCGTAGATCATACCATCCTTCTGAATGGATACACCGATCATATCTCCCAAACGACGTCCGGTGCCCAGACCGTCCAGGTCTCCGCTGGTAGCACCGATGGTGGAAGTACCCTTGTTGTCGTAGTTGGTGCATTCGGACAGGTCGATGGTAATATTTGAAAAATTTCCGCCCAGTGGTGTGAAATCCACATTGGTTTTAAAGTCGGTAACGTTGCTGCCTACCTGTTTCAGCTTACCGGTATCTGTGTCAAATATTACCTTGACACCTTCAAAGAACCGGCCATCCATAGTCATTGGTTTATCTTTATCTGTAGTAAGAACCAGATCCCCCTGTGCAGTTGTCGTTTTTGCCATGTTTCCAAGCATGGTCTCTACGGTTACCTCTGTACCATTGGCATCTTTTTGATAAAGTTTCAGGAACTCGTCTGTAGAACCTTCATATCCATAAGCCGCTGCAATAGCATCCAGGGTCTCCTGCTGTGTCTTTGCCGCTGCCTCATCTTTAGAAGTATCTTTCAGAGTTCCGTCGGCATTAAATGCTGCACTCAGGTCCGCAACCACCTTTTTGTCGGCCTTGGTCTTTAACTGTTTACCATCCCACTCATAAGTATCGCCGGCAAATGTTACCGGTGTCTGAAGTGTCTGGGTAGAGTTGTCTCCAAATTTCACTTTGGAGATATCAATCTCTGCTCCGGTGGAATCCAGCAGTTTCGTCAATTCCATACTGTATTCATTGCTGGCGGTTCCGCCGGACTGCTTAAAGGTGAACTTTGCAGTATAGCTGTAACCTCTTGCATCGAAGAAGTTCAGGTTGACTGTTTTACCGTTGGCACTGGTCACATCCTTGTCATTCTGATCCAGGATTCCGGAGATATTTGCTTTTGTGGTAGCCTCAGGGGGATAAGTCATATTCGCAGAACTCATAATACGCAGTGCAGTTACAGTATCCTGCTTGATGTTGCCTGTGGTCTTATCCACGCCCCAACCCATAACATTGTAACCGGTGCTGGTCATTGCCAGGTTACCGGCACCATCTACATAGAAAGAGCCGTCTCTGGTGAAGAAATTCTCGGAGCCGTTGCTGACTACGAAGAAGTTGTCTCCGGTGATCATGATATCAAAGGGGTTACCGGTAGACTGTGCGGAACCCTGCGTGGTAATGGCAGTGTTAATAGCACCTGCCTTAACGCCCAGACCGATCTGTTTGGCATTGGTACCGCCGACACCGGTGGTGGCGTTGGCACCGCTGGCCTTCTGTGTGGTCTGGCTCATCAGTTCACTGAAAGTCATGGAACTGGATTTGTAAGCTGTTGTGTTGACGTTGGCAATATTATTACCGATTACGTCCATTCTGATCTGGTGTGTTTTCAGTCCTGCTACACCAGAATACAATGATCTCATCATAGTGCTTGTTCCTCCTGTGTTCGGAACCGTACTCTTTCTCTGTCATTCAAAAGAGTGTAACCTCCGTTAAGGTCCGGTCTACATAATTACGGCTCCGCTAATATTTGTAAATACATTTTCTTCGGTCTCTCTGCTGTCCATCGCAGTGACTACGGTCTTATTGGGTACATTCACAATAAATGCCAGATCGTCCACGATCACCAGAGAATCCCTGATTCCCTTCTGTCCCGCTTTTTGTGCTCCGTCGTTCAAGCGTTCCAGCTGTGCATCGGTCAATTCAATGCCCCTGTCTGCCAGCCGCACCGTAGCATGTTTGGAAAATTTCAGTTGCTCGTTACTTTTGCTCTGTAAGATTTCCTGGAATGATACCAGATTTTCCTGTGCTGCTTTTACGGTCTTACGACTGTTGTTTAAATACTGATTTGCCAGCTGGTCAATAGACAGAAAACTGTTTTTCTGAATATCCATATTCAAACACCCCTCTGCGTCAGCCGCTTACTTACTGTTCTATGCTTCTTCGGTACCCTCTGTCTTCTCTGTACTCTCGGAATCCTTTTCTTCGGCTTTTTCTTCCGCCTTACGGATCTCCTTCAGTCTCTCGATGTACTTATTCAGACTGGTTACGGTATCTTTGGCCAGGAAGGATTTCTCATAATCACTCATCTTGTTATATTCCTTCTCCAGCTCATCAATGCTCTCACCATCCGTAGAATCAATGCCGTTTACATTAGGAAGCTTGTTCAGCTTTACCGTAAAGTTATATGCCTTGTTATACGCATCCAGATAATTCGCATCCACAATGGAATCCAGATCATCGATGGAGTACTTCTGCTCATTGATGTAGAGGTATGCTTTGTTGTTCTCATAGGACACATAATCTACTCTGCCCTGTACCAGTTTGGTATCTCCGGAGGATGTAGTGGTCTTGATGTAGACCTCCTTGCCTACCAGTGAGCTTGCTCTCTGTAAGTCCATGCTGCTGGACATATTCTGCATCTGCTCTACCTGTGAGAACTGTGCGTACTGGGATATGTACTCGGTGTTGGATGTGGGTTCCAGCGGATCCTGGTACTTCATCTGCGCTACCAGAAGCTGTAAAAATGCTTCTTTGTCCATCCCGTTATTGCTTGATTTTGTAGATTTTTTCACAGAAGTCTGGGATGCGGTTTCTACGATCTTGCCGTTTTCTACGGGTGCAACTAATGCCATTTTCTTTTCTCCTTTCTGATATTTTTTATGCGGTGAAATCCACCGTATTGCCGTTCGCTGACATCATATCCGCTGCGATCCGGTCTTCTTCCGTCTGCGGTTCGTCCTCTGCGAACGCTGTGTTCAGATTGATCCTGCGGGTACGTCTTCTACCCACACCGGCTTCTGCTTCCCGGCTGCCGTTGTCATCTCTGCCCTGTTCCAAGTTCTGTTCGAATTGATGGGTCTGTACCGTAACTTCGATGGCTTCCACTTTAATGCCCTGCTCTGTGAAGTTTTCCTTCAGCTGAACCATCTGGCTCTCCAGTGCTGCCTTGACCGTCTCATTTTCTGTGATGAAGTTTGCCGTGACCACACCGTTCTTGGCTGCCATTTGAATGTGCAGGGTTCCCAGGCTCTGCGGATGCAGCTGCATTTCCAGATCAGAGCTGTCCGGCTTTACGGATACTTTCATATAATCCATGATCTGACGCATGATATCCTGTGTGTCTACTGGTCCTGCTTCCTCAGTCTGTGCTGTCTGCTGTAACTGTGTGAGGAAATTGCCTTCCTTCAGATTCTGTAACAGAAGATTGCCATGTTCGCCGTTCGCCGCATGTTCCTGTTTCTCACCAAAGTCTCCGGCTTTCTCTCCCTGCGTGTTCTGCGCTGCCTGATTTTCTAAAATTTCCGGCTCCTGCATCGGGATTGCTGCCTCGCCCGTCTGGGATCCTGCTGCCGTATTCACAGCATCATCCATCTCCACGGTGATCACAGGTTCCGCCACAGTCTCCTGTGCGATCCCGGCAACTGTCTGCTGCCATTCTTCGGGAGCCAGCTTCAGGTCTTCCTGTGCCTGTCCCACAAGTTCATTCTGCAGATTCATGATTCCCTTTACATTGCCATACAGATTCTCATCTGTGAGCAGTGCAAAGGAATCCTGTGCGCCGCTGATGTTCATAAGGAGTTCATTTAAGCTCGCGGGATCTGTCAGATCCATCTTGGTCATTCCCAGATCATCCATAATTCCCTGCAATTCTTCTTCGCTGATGGAAAAAGTCCCGGTGATCTGTCCGATCAGATTCTGTACAATGGTTCCCAACACTTCCTGCGCTTTCTCCAGGTCTTTTGCATCTGTCTTCTCGGTGTCCATTCCTTTGTCATCAGAAGCATGCACGAGATTGTCCCGCTGTCTGTCGCCGTTTTTTAAGGAATCCCCTCTTCTGACATCACTGTGATCTGTACGGTTACGGTTATTCGTGCTCGCGTTTGCTGTCTGGGCACTGCTCTGGGTCTTATTCCATACTGCCTGGAAGCTGGTTCCCTCATTCTGCTTTGCTGCTGTCGTCAGATCCGGCATCTGCACATTGCTGCCGTTACCTACGCCCTTGATTGTCGTTCCTGCCATTTTTCCTCCTTTCCCAAGTCATCCTTTCCCTTTGTCAGGTAATTTGACCTGTAATTATACTACAAATCATTTATCGGAGCTTTCGCTTAATTTCTTAAGATTCCGGATCCATAATTTTTGTGATCTTTGCTGCCACTTCAGAATCCATAGCGCCTAAAATAGCACCTCTGTCATCTGCACTCATTACCTTCAGTATCCGTGCCGCCAGATCCAGATTGTTGGTCATCTTTTCAAAAATGGCCGCTGCCTGCTTCGGCTTCATGGACGAATATGCCGCTGCATAATCCTGCACTTCTTTACTCTCCTGCAGTTGGGTTACTACCTGCTTATAGATATATTCTGCGGTTGCAGGATCCATGGATTCATAATATTTCTTATACTCTTCCGCACCCGGTCCCTTGTCGGAATAGACTACTTCGTCATAGAATTCTTTTTGGATACGCTGGAATTCCACCTGCTGATTCTCAAATTCTTTCAGTCGTAAGACTTCGGCTTTCAGCTGATCCAATTCCTCATCTTTGGCTGCGGATGCTGTCTGTGACTGCTCTAACTGTAACTCCAGACTCTTGATCTGATCCACTGCATCCTGTAAGCTGGTATAGCCACCGTAGGCGCTTCCATCCGTAGTCTCCGTAATGGAATTGCCGGGAAGGATTCTGTTAAGCACCGGAACATCCTTTAAAATAGGTGTCACCACGGAACTTCCGAATCCGCCGATATCCAGCTTGATGACTGCACAGATCACAGCAATCCACAGAATTACGATCAATATGGTTGCACCGAACGTAAGCAGGCTGCTGCCTTCGCTCCCGTCGTCTAAAGCATCTTCCTGCTTTGCGATCTCTTTTGCCCGGCGTTTTGCTTCTTTACGCTGCGCCTGCTGCTCTTTTTTCAGTTTTTTCTTTTCTTCCGCCAGCTGTTTTCTCTCGTTATCCGTTGTCTGTTCTTCCGGAGTCTTTTCTCTTGCCATTTAAATTCTCCTGTTGTCTTGTTTACGCCTGCCTGGTCTTCTGCCCGTAGGTATAACTGGTCAGTTCATCGATTGCCTTGCTTTCCGCATGATTCTCTTCCTGTAAAAATGCCTCGAAAGCCTTTTCCCGCAGTGTCTCATGCATTTTTCTCTCTTTCATGGCTTCTGCCATACGTTCTCTGGCAGCCTCCACATTTTCTTTGGCCTTTTCCACCCGGATTGTCTGCGTCGCCACAATACTGTCCATTTTAAGCAGTGCTTCTTTGTTCTCTTCAATGGCACGCAGATCCAGTTTTCCATTTAAGAGACCCGCAGACTGTGCTTCGTACTCTCTTCTGCGTGCTTTCAGCCGTTCCAAATGTTCGATTTCCACATTTAATGCCGCCTGCGCCGTTCCGAATTCCTGCTTTGCCTGCGTTTCCATTTTTTCTTTGATATTCAGAATGTTCTGCAGGGAGTATCTGAACTTTGCCATTTATCTCACCCCTGATCCGCAAATAGATCTTCTAACATCTGCACCGTCTCTTCAAAGGTAAACTTTTCTTCTGTGCCCTGGCACAGGAAACCGTTCACGGCATCGATCCGGGAGATTGCATAGTCAATGTTAGGATTGCTGCCCTTTTTATAAGCACCGATGTTGATCAGGTCTTCCGCTTCATTATAGGTTGCCAGTACATTTTTGAGCTTATTGGCTGCCTGCTTATGTTCCCTGGTAGCGATCTGACTCATGCATCTGGAAATACTCTGTAAAATATCAATCGCCGGATAATGGTTTTTATGTCCCAGTTTTCTGTCTAACATAATATGACCATCTAAAATACTTCGCGCCGTATCCGTGATCGGTTCGTTGAAATCATCGCCGTCTACCAAAACGGTATACAGACCGGTGATGGACCCGACCGACGCTCTTCCGGCGCGCTCTAAAAGCTTCGGCATC